>JAEEGL012969840.1_pt1 | contig 58490 bp, 36 predicted proteins | sample 9134231 | NCBI WGS metagenome assembly JAEEGL01 (sample SAMN16246548, study PRJNA631951) | gut metagenome | biome: gut microbiome; feature: rumen; material: fiber-attached | host: Bos | place: Iran: Karaj | collected 2018-10
TAATTTGATAAATCTAAAATAAAATCTTCTGCTCCAGGTCTTATTTGAATATATGCATTTTCAGCATCTTCTAAATAATGAACTAATGTTTCATCTAAATCTAAGACTAAAGTATATTCATATTTTGGATTTATTGGTTTTAAAAAAGGAGGAATTGGTTTTTCTAATTCTTCTTCTTCTTCTTCATTATATGAGTTATTATTATTTGATGATGGCAAATTTTTTAATGTTTTTTCAACTAAGTTTTTTATACTTTCTGTTTCTTTTATTTCATTTAGTGATTCTTCGATTTTGGATTTTTTTAAATTTCTTAAATAAGCTTTTATTAAATTTAATGAAGACTCAATAAAAGGAAATGTATTTTTTTGGTCTTGATTATTTTCGAAATATAATTTTATTGAATATATTATATTATTTAATATTTGTTTTGAAGTTCTATTATTATTATATATATATTTTTTTAAGTTAGATTTGTTTAACCATGTTAAATTTTCTTCTAATATTTTATTACATTTTATATAATTTAAATCTAATTTTTGTTCTTTTGTAAATTCTGATTTCGTTAAAATAAGAAAAAGATAAGCAATAAAATTTTGATTATAATAAAAAGTTAAATTTTTAATTCCTGATAAATACTTTTCCTTTTCTTTTTTAATTAAACTTATTATTAAAAATATATATAAGAATAATAATTGTTGTAAAATAAATTCTTTAACATTATTTTGAATTGTATTATTAATATCAGAATAATCTTGAAAAACTTTAAATAAAATAATATTATTTTTTTGATAATACATTAAAAAAAAATCATTTATAATAGATAATTTATTTTGGAACATTTCCATTTTATTCATTTCTAAATCTTTCCTTAATTCTTGATATAAATTATCAATAAAAACTAAATTTTCTAAATTTATTAAACTTGAATGAATTTTAATATCATATTTTTCATTTTTATTTTCATTTAAATTTTCAGAATAAATGACTGAACTAAAAGATTCATCTAAATTTTCTCTCATTTCAGAAGTTTCAATTAAATTATTTTTATAATTTGCATATTTTTCACTTGTTTCTTGATCAATTTCATTTTCATAAATACTATCAAATTTTTTAGGTTGTAATTTATAATAATATTTTTTTTTTGAATGAGGTTCTGCATATTTAATTAATTCTTTATCTACAATAATACTTGATTTTTTCTTAGTTTTATTTAATTTTGAATATGATGATGTTGAATTTATTGATTCTCTTGAATTTTTATATTTTTGATTTTTAACTAAATTTTTTTTTTCATAATTTTCTAATGCTATTTTAATTGTTTCTTCATTAACATTTGAAAAATATTTCTCTGTTTTAATATTATTTAATCTTGTTTCATTAGGTTTTAGTGTTATAATTGTATTTTGTTCTTGATTATTTTTCTTAAAAAATGTTCCTGTGTTATGAATTGAAGGAGTATAATCTTCATCATCATCTAAATCACTTTCAATAATACTATTATTATCTACCATTTAATTATTTATTGGAAAAAAATTTAAAAATAAAATAAAAAAGGTTTTAAATTATTTTTATTATCATTTTTAAAATCATTTAATCATAAATTCATATTATATATTATTAACTAATTTTTTTCATTAAAAATCTTACGATGTTCATAATCAGATAAAAATTAATTAACTATGAAAGGTAAAAAAAAATTTCTATTATTTCATTTTTTTTCAAAATTAATACTCTAAAAAAACAAAGATATAAATTTTTAAAAAATATTAAAGTTCAGAATACTTTTATCTCCTTAATTCCTGAACATCTTTTTTTAATAAATTACCTATTAAATATCAAATTGCATTCATTATCATTCCAATCTAATTACTTATAAGTCTTTAACGATATTTAAATTTTAAACTCCATTCATTTTCCTCTTTGATAACCATAAATAGTTTCAAAAACTATCAATTATAGTAGTTCTACTAGAATATAATATTATTTCACTTTTTCTAATTGAATCAACTATTAAATCTCTTAAACCAAGGTCTTCTCTACCAATCAGTTTAAAGTAAATTATTTTTCACTTATAAAAGATTTAGATTTCCTAGGAATATCAATTTTATTATCATTGGAAGATTTCTAATCTAATTTTTTTAAAATATAGCAATAATATAAATTCTTATTTAACCAATTGAGCAATTAAACTAGAACTTCTTCCTGTTGACTATAATGAAAGAGAAGATAAATTATATATTGTTTAAAATATAATAAAAAACTTCCATTTTCTAAATACAAGAAGATATTTATTTATTTATCTGTAATATAATTTGTTTCTTGAATATATATCAGATAAAGCTTCTATAGAACTAAAATCAACTTCAATTTATCTTTAATGTATTTTAAAGTATAAAATTAACATTTAAATCTTAAATATATATTTTCCTTTTTAAATTTGGTTAAATAACAATATACAATTCTTATCCGATGATTGAACTATTCACAAAAAACATAATATTTACATCAAAAGATAAATTTCTTTACTATAAACATTATATTAAAATTATAAATTTATATATTATATTTATTTAAAGATATTTTTAAATAATGATTGAATTAAAAAAAAAAATTTTAAAACAAATAATTTTTAAAGAATAAAAGAATTAATAAAATTAAAATAAATATTTCTTTCTTTTAGTTTCCACCTCTTAATCTAAGAACTAAATGAAGAGTAGATTCTTTTTGAATATTATAATCAGCTAATGTTCTATTATCTTCTAATTGTTTTCCAGCAAAGATTAATCTTTGTTGATCTGGAGGAATACCTTCTTTATCTTGAATTTTAGCTTTAACATTTTCAATAGTATCAGATGGTTCAACATCTAAAGTAATAGTTTTACCAGTAAGAGTTTTAACAAAAATTTGCATTCCACCTCTTAATCTAAGTACTAAATGAAGAGTAGATTCTTTTTGAATATTATAATCAGCTAATGTTCTATTATCTTCTAATTGTTTTCCGGCAAAGATTAATCTTTGTTGATCTGGTGGAATACCTTCTTTATCTTGAATTTTAGCTTTAACATTTTCAATAGTATCACTTGGTTCAACATCTAAAGTAATAGTTTTACCAGTAAGAGTTTTAACAAAAATTTGCATTTTTAATTTTAATTATTAATTATAAAAAATAAAACAAATACATGAGTCAAATTTTGGAGAAATAATAAATTCTGATGTATAAAAATTTTTAATTATTTTTTTTTAAAATTTAAATTTAAAGTTATTAATTTCATAAATAACATTAAAAATATTTAATTTAATAATGTAAAATACTCTGTAAAATAAGAAAAATTAAAAAATGAATTATCCATAGGAATATACCAAGAAAGATTTAATATAACAGATATTTTATAATTATATAAAATTATGAACTTATATACATTAATATTTAGTAGATTTTGGAGATTTATATCAAAGAATAAAAGAAGAAGGTTTAGATGTCAAAGAATTTGTTTCTGGAATAATTACTTTATTTTTATGTTATTATGAGCAATTATTAATATTTATATTATAGAGTTATGATTATGATAAAGATGATAAAATTAAAATAAGTTATAATTATAGGATATGTTCCAATAAGAACTAATCAAAAAATTAAAAATGAAAATACGAAAATTCTGAATTTCGAGATAGAAATCAAATTCAAAATTTTCAAAAAGTAAGAAATAATGATATTCATTTTTAATTTTATTTATTGTGGAAAAAACACCATTTAATAATGATATTCTTAAATTATATAAAATGTAATAAAACATCAGAAGAAAATTTAACATGGTGAAATAAATCTAACTTAAAAAATATATATTTAATAATAATAGAACTTCAAAACAAATATTATTTATTTTATTTTTAATTTTTAACTTAATAAATAATATTAAAAATTATACTGGAGAAGGACTTCTATTTTTTCTATAACTTTCATTTTTCTTTTCATTACCATTAATTAATCTTGGAATAATATTCATAGGTCTATTTGCATTTTTTTTCCCAATAATAATCATTCCTCCCATATTACCATATTTATCCATATAATTACTTCCAGAAAAAATTGTAAGTAATTTATCATTATTAAAAGTTTTAAAGCCTTCTTTTATAAATTTATGTGAATTAATAATCAAAGATATTTTATTATCATTCATAAATTGATTTAATCTATCTTTACCAAACTTTACTATAAATCCTTTATTTAATTTATCTCTTTCATTATTAACTTCAACATCATTAATTTTATCTGAGAATTCACTCCATAATAAATCTAAAACAATTTGATGTTGTTTATTAGTGACATCTTGAATAATTTTAATTGGTCTTTGAATATTTTCAATATCTTCTAATAAATTTATAGTTGAACCAATTCCACCATGAACACATAATATTGAATTATCTACTAAAACTGCAAATGGCAAAAAATCAAAAACTTCATTAATTTTATTAAATATATTATTTGCTGTATTTACATCACAATTTAATTTTTCTTGACATTCATTATTTAAACCATAATTACAATTAATATTAATATCTTCATGATGACCTCTAATTAAATATATAAAATTAGGATATTTTATTTTTAAAGCAAATAATAAAAATATAATTTCTAATGAATAAAAACCTCTATCACAGAAATCTCCCAAAAAAATATATTGCATTACATTAATATCTCCCATTTGATTATCATCACTTGGATTACCAAAAGATTCAAAATACCTCATTAAATCATTATAATCACCATTTAAATTTCCAAATATTTTACAAGGAGATCTTATTCTAATTAAAGATTTTTCCTCTTGTAAAATTGGTTTTACTTCATTTAATAATGAAATAATATTTTCTTCTGAAAATGGTAATTGTTTGTGAATAATATCCATTTTACTATGATCATAATATTCAAATGGTCTTAATAATATTTCAATGAATTTATTTACTATTTGAAAATTAAATATATGTTTTTCGATTAAATTATTTTCTTTTTCAGAATTTGTTAATTTTTTTTTTTCATCTGATAATTTTTCAATTGAAACTTTCCTAAAAAGTGATGTTGTATCATCAATAATTTCTTCTCTTCTTTCACTTATTCCACCAGAACCAATAACAACATCATAACTTAATTTAAATTTATTATTATTAATTTTTTTAGTAGGACTTCCAGTATTTAAACTACTATTTTTATTATTATTATTATTATTATTAATGTTATTGTTATATTCATGGATTTTATTAATTAAATAATTATTATCTTTAAATAAAATTTCTAAATTTATTTTAGACACAACTTCAACAGGTTGAATTTGATTTTTATAATGAAAACCTCCATATAAATATAAATAATTATCTAAAATAAAAGAACTTTGTCTTACCATTCCACAAGGATTAAATTCCCAAAATTCACTTTTTTCAGTATCATAAACTTCAATAGGTAAAATATTACTTTGTGAATTTTTTCCTCCAATAATAATCATCAAACTTCCATAAAAAACACAAGAATGATTATATCTACTTTTCATTATTAAATTATTATTAATTGGTGCTTTAATCCAATCCCATTTTCCATTTCTATGTTTTCTTAAACCCCAAATATCATTTAAAGCTTGTTCTTTTTGGTCTCTTCCTCCAAATACAATTAATATATCTTTTGCATTACCTTTTTCACAAATTCCACTTGAATGATAAAGTCGGGGACAAGGAATCATATTTTGATTATCAATTTGTATTTTTAGCCAATATAATTCTTTCTGTGCAATATCTATTAACCATGCATCATTTGATAATCCATTAATACCATTACCTCCTATCAATATAAAATATTGTTTCATATAAGTTAATGTATGACCATATCTTTTACCAGGAGAAGGGCCATTAATATTTATTAATTTCCATACACCTAATTCACTATCTTTATTATTATTATCATTATTACTATTAATATCAATATTATTATTATTTTTATTTATATTCATATCAAATAACCATAATTCATCTTCAGCTAAAACACTTCCTCCAATACTTCCACCATGAATAACCATTTGATTCTTATTATTAGAAGCTGCAGCATGTGCTGCTCTTTCTTTTGGTATAATTGCATTTTGACTATAATTGAATTTAGTCCAGATTTTAGTCATTAAATTAAATATATAAATTTCATTAGAACATTTATAATTTCTAACATCACCTACTGCTCCTCCAAATAATATTAATTTTACTGAACTTATTGATACTAAAGTATGACCAAAACGAGGAAGTGGTTTATTTCCGTTTGTTTCTACTATTGAAGGAGTTATTGGTTGATTTTTTATATTTTGATATTGAGTTTGAAAATTATTACTTGGATATTTTTGAGTTTGTAAATTTAGAGGATTTATTATGTTCGGATTTTCTGTTGATATAAAATTTAATTTTGAATTTTGAAGATTAGATGTATTTGAATTTTTTGGAAACATATTTTTTTATTTTTATTCTGTAAATATTATTTTTTTGGAAAATAAAATTATTTATAAAATTTATTTAAGAGTTGTTTTTACTTAATTTATATTTAGTTTTATTTGAATATATTTTTAATATTTATCTATACATATTTTTTTTATTATTAGATATTATATATGGTAAAGAACATATTGATTTAATCAAAGGGATAATTAACAATGCAATGATAATTAAAATAATTTTAGATATTAAAATCCATAAAATTTTCTTAGTATTATTTTTTGGATTTATACTATTCATTGAAATATTTTTTCTTGAATTATTAAATGAAGATTCATTTGAATTTGATTCACCAATAATATAAACCATTGATAAAAAGCAAACAAGAAAAATATTAAATATTTTTCCTTTAATTGTTTGTTTGGAACCATCATAATAAATTTCATTATTTTTATATTCTTTAATTTTACCTATTTTATTATTAAATTCTATTTTAGAATCATTTAAAATATTTTGCATAACTTTAATTTGTTCAATAAGGAAAATTTTTTCTTTTTTTAAATTAGAGTTTTCAATTTTTAAATTGTTATTTTCTTTTTTTAAAAAATCAATTTCATTTTCTTTTTTAATTGAATTCATTTGTTTTAATTTTTTCATCCTTAAAGCACTTTCTCTGTTTTGAATTCTCTTTTTAGCTTTTCTAAATGCAATAGGATCTTCTTTTTCAATATAAGTTATATTAGTTAATTTATCAAATAAAATACCATTATCTTTTTCTCTTTGAGTTTTTTTTGTTAATTGACTTTGAGTTGATATATCATTTTCTTTTTTTAAAATTATATTTTTTTCTATTTTATCATTATTAGTCAGATTTATTGTATTTGAAAATTCTTTTGCTGAAAAATCATTTAAAAAGTCTGTAGTATAATCTATATTCATAAAAAATTCTAAAAATTTATCATTATCTATATCTTGTTTTTTTTCATTATTTGATAAAATGTAATTGTTATTATTTTCTTCTTCTTTTAAGTCTATATTAATATAATCACATTCATTTGATATCGAATTATTTCCTTCATTTGAATTTGATAAATCTTCAAAAATATTATAATTTGTGGTTTCCACTTCTTGAAATAAACTCATTTGTTCTAATTAATAAAATAATAAAAAAATTTAACAATTTTATTTATACAACTCAAATTAACATCTAATTTATAAAGTATGAAAAAAATATATATTTTTTTTAATGACCCACAAAAATAAACTCTTTAAAATTTAATTAAATAAAAATAATTATTTTTTAGGCATGTGTTTCAGAAGTTTGAAAAGGAATATTAATAAAATTATTTCTAGTTCTAGGATTTCTTTCCTCACCAGTGATATTAATATTATTTTCTATTTGATTTTTATTTTTTTCTTCTTTTAAACTTTCATTTAAATTAATAATTTTCAATTTAGGAATATTATTATTTTCTGAAGAACTAATTTCATCACTTTTATTATCATCTTTAATCATCAATGTATTCATATATTCTATTGTTCTTTGATTTTGTTTATGATAATTATAATCTATTTCATCATTTGAACAACTACAACAAGCAAAAAAAGAAGTTTTTTTCTTTAAAAAAAAATTAAAATAAGTTCTCCCAATTTGAATATTTAAAGGAGAAAAAGGAATTAAATTTAAAATTGGACATTGTAATAAAATTAATGTACCAAATTTAGAGTTATTATCTTCAATGTATATATTGTTTTTTTGTTTAATTAAAAAAAAATGAATTCTGCTGACTGAACTATCAGTTAATAAAATTTCAGATTCTTTTCCTCTTCCAACTTTTAAATTAAAATTTATTTCTTCCATATTAATAACATATAAAAATTTATTTTGCCTATTATCAAGAATTAAACTTTCAATAACCATATATTTTTTATAATAATTATGAAAATCAATAATTTCATATAATTTACCATTATGTTTTATATAATCTGGAAATTTGTTTTTACATAATTCACATTCTATTTTTTTTATAATAAATATTGAACAAATATCATTTGAATCTATTTCTAAACAAGTTTGTGTGCATATCCACTTTTTTAAGCATTCATAATGAATATATTTCATTGATCCTGAACATGAACATGGTATAATTAAAGGATTATTTTCTGTTTCTTCTTCTAAGTAACAAATTCTACATATTTTACTTTTTTTTTTAATAACATTTAACTTATTTTTGTTTTCTGATAAATTATAATCATTTTTTAAGTTTTTTATTGATGATTTTGTTATTAATGTTTCAGACATACTAGTATTTAATTTTATTTCTCTTATTTTTAATATTATTCTCCCTATTTTTAAAATATCTCCTTCTCTTAATTGATAATTATTTTTCAGATTTGGTATTTTTTTACTTTGTAAAATAAACCAAGAAATATTTTTTCCTTCTAAAGTATAATTTGTTTGTTCTATATGAAAAGGATTAAAAATTAATTGGAAGTTTTTTTCTTTTTTAATAACTTGTGTTAATTTTTCTAAAGTTGGAGAATTTATAATATTACTATCAAATTTAATTGAATTATTATCTCTATAAATATATCCTGATTTTAGGATATTTAATTTTGAATTGATCAACAAAGGATTTTCATAATCTATTAATTCACATGCATCTCTATCCCATGTTAAAGTTTCTATATTTAAACTATAAAAAAATTAAAAATTAATTTACTTTTGTTTTTCCATTATTAATTCAGTTTACATTATTTTATTATATAAGTTATTTGTTTTTTCAATTATTATAAAATATATAATTATTTTTTTTAATAAATTTTTTAAAAACATTTGAAATTGAATAGATATGAAATTAAACATTTTAAATTCAGAGAGTGACAAAATTTATTTTAATATTAAACTATTTATTCAATAAAATAAAATCCTTATTAATTTCAATAATGACGTCTGAATATTTGTTAAATATTTAATTTTTTTGTGTAAATTGTAATTAATTTTAGAAAATTTTGAATTTTTTTCCTTCTTTTTTTATCAAATATTAATAGACAATAACTATAAAAAGCTCATAATTTCAAGTGTGTATGTAAAAACTATAAAATCAAAGTTATACAATTTAATTTAAAAGATGAGACTAATTATCACCTACTTTTTTTAAGGAAAAATTTCCATTCTATTTAAAAATTAATATTTTAATCATTCACACAAATACACAAATATATATCATAATAATAATGAGAGAAATGAAAATTTGTAAAATATAATTTAATTATTAAGAATTATTTTATTATTTAAAGTATATTGAATAGGTAAAATTGAAATGCTAAAAATAGTAGTAAAAATTAAATAAAATAAACAAAAAGAATCATAATATTCAAAATTTCCAACTAAAAGATATTTTTAAATAAATGTTTAGAAAAGGATATATAGAAATAATTTTTAGAGAAATAAATATGTATAAATAAGAATAACTTAAATAATATTTCTTACTTTTCCTTTTAATCAATGATTAACAAGTAAATTATTTTTAAATCAATTAATTAAATATTTATTTGAAGAATAGTCTTTAATAACTTTATGAGGAAATAAATTACTTTTTTAGTAAAGAAAATTAATAAATCAAATAGAACCTTTGAATTTTATTCAAAATAATTTCTATAAATATATTTTGATTTAAGAAATTTTAGTCAATAATAATTAATATTAGTTTAAATTTTAATTTTATAAATTTAAGAGATTCTTTTTATACTTTAATTTAATAAATTATCATAAAAATACTCTTGTTTGAATCTAACTTAAAATTAATTAATTTTTTTATAAATCTATTTCTAGCATTACCTCTTTTAAAAATTTTATTTATAAATGGACTTTAAAATCTAATTATTCCCAATGCAATTGTTTATCAATTTTTGATTTTCACTTTTTGTTAATCCACATCTGTTACAATTATTTCTAAAAGCAAAATTTAAATTTTTACATTTAACACAAATCCAATCTCCTTCTCTTTCAATAAAAGGTTTTTTTTTCTTTTTTTCATCCCCGTTTTTATTTTTTGGAGAATATGAATTATAATTAAAATTATTTTCAAAAAAATTCTTATTCACATTAAAGTTATTCCCCAAAAAGTGGTTTTTTAAATATAAATTCTGATTAGATTGTAAATTAACATTACTTGAATTATTTGAATTAAACATAATTTGATTTTGATTTTTTCCACATCTATTACATTGAATTCTCACTAAAAAAATTATAAAAAAATTTAAAAAAAAATTTACTTTCATAATTAAAATTTTTACAATTAGGGCAAATCCATCCAGACTTTCCATTCATAGTAAATGAATTATTTGGAAAATTAAAATTATTTAATATATTAATACCATTTAAGCTATTGCTCATTGGGTTCTGATAAAAAGAAAATAATTGGTTTGAACGCATATTATTCATATATGATAAAGGAATAGGATTTGAAGGAACTCTTGTTAAAGTTTTTTTATTATTTTCTATTTGAGAAAAGTTATTTATATTTTGAGAATCATAACTAAAGGAATTTAAAAAATAGTTTGAATATTTTTCTTCTATATTTTTATTTAAATTATTATTTATAAAATTTATATTTTCTGAATTAAAATTATTTTTAATATCATCTTCTTGTAAAATAAATTCTTCATCATCTTCAGAATTTTCGTTATTTTCATTATCTGCAAATTCACTTTGGTTTAAAAGGATTTATATTAAAATCATATTTAAAACTTGAATCTTCATTTTCTTTTGTTAATTTATTTGAATTTGAATACAGAAGATTTATTTCTTTTGAATTTTCTTTTTGCTCTTTTACATTATTTTCATTGTTTGAATTCGATGTTAAATTAAAATAGTTGTTTTCTTCATTTTTTTCTGATTTTTTTTCTTTATCTGACATAATTAAAATTGATAATATTTAAATAGAGAAATCTATATATTAGAACAAATTTTGACTAAAAAAAATAATAGTATATATTTATTTAATATATTATTAAAATAAAAGATAAATAATATGTTTAAACTATTTATCTAATTTAATTACGTAATTAATTAGATAAATAAAATTAAAATTTAATTATTTAATTTATAATTTATTTACATATTCTAAAAAAATTCTTTTCTTAATTTCAATGATGATGGTCTTTTTTTCCCCTTTTTCATTAAATACCTTATTTATAAGTGAAATACATTCATATAATAATTTCTAAATATATTATTTTTTACATATTTATTTAAATTTAAATATTTTTTTATTTTTTCATATCTTTATGAAATCAAGTTTCTTAAAATATATTATATTTCTTTATTCTAATATTTTTTATGTTGTTTGAAACTATTTTTAACACTCTCACTTAAATAATTTCTAATTTTCATTGTAAAAATTATCAATTATTATTTTTAATTCAAATTTTATGTAATATTTATCTTGAAATAGATCACAAATCTTTATCCCCTTTAAACCTATAATATATTTTATTATTAAATAATTCTTTTCAAATATTGTTATTATTTATTTTTCTATTTAAACAGACAAATAAAATTTATTATCATTTTAATAATCTTTTCATTGAATTAAAATCCTTAATTCCTTTTCATTTAAACAATGAAATATTATCTTGAAAATCTTTTTTTATTAAATAATATAAAATTTAAATAAAATTATTTAATTGTTATTATTTAAAAATTCAAAATATAGAAAAACAAATAAATTCCAAATATGAAAGTATAAAAAAAGTATCTTAAAAGGAGAAACTCATTTCTTTAAAAATAATATAATGAGATTACCAAAAACTTCAAGAAATTATATTTTTAGAAAATAAAAATTTAATTCATTATGAAAAAAATAATTAATGACAAACCTGAGAAAATTATAGAAAATCTATATCATAAAAATTATGGTAAGACATCAAATTATATTTAAAATGTTGAAAAAGATGATAATCAAAAAAAATTGAAAGTAAATATGATAATGAAATGAAATTATTAAGTGAAAAAAAAGATAAAAAAATTTAATTGGATTTTAAGATACAAAAAGAAATTATGATTAATTTAGAAAATTATCTATTTCGAGTTAGTAAAAAGATTATATAGACAGTTAGATGAAATTGAAGAAGTTATTAAAACTTTCCAAAAATTAAGTCTTTGTTAAAATAAATTCTTAAAATCTTTTTTTTTTCTTTCTTGAGTTTTTTGGGTTTTAGATTTTTTAAATTATATTTTTAATGTTATATGCTTTTTAGGTATCTTTTTATTATATTTTTATTTAATTGTTTCATTTCTTTCTTGATTTTTTTAGAATATAAATTTTAGTTGAAATATATTTTGATTATATATTATTATATTAATTAATTAATTTTTCATTAAAGTATCTAATTTAAATTTTGTAATCATAAATTTTCATTATTATTATCATTATCATTATTATTATTATTATTATTATCATTATTATTTTCATTTTCAATATTAACAAGATCATCAACTTTGTCTGATATATTATTAAAAACATTTTCTTTTTCAATGGTCTCTTCTTCATTTTTTTCACTTGTATAATTTTCATTCTCTAAATTTTCTAAATCTTTATTAATAAAATCTTCATTATTAATAAGAGCAGTATTTAAAACTTTAGTTCTTTCATTTCCTTTAACATTATTGTTTTCTTCAAATTTATCTTCTTCTTTAACAATATCTTCTTTAATTTCTGTATCTAAATTATATATTTGTTTAATATCTGAAGATTTATTTAACCTATTTTCTTCTGACATTAACCCAGGAGTAAAAGAAAAATTAGGTTTTAAATTAATATTTTTTTTTAAAGTTATTGAATTATTTAATTGTCTTTCTTTTTCCTGTTTTTTATCTAATTCTTTCAATATCATTTCTTTTTCCTGATCCCTATATCTTGGAAAATCTTTTTCAAAACTTTTTTTTTCTTCTGTCAAACGATTAATCTCATGATAATATTTAAAATTATTATTATCAATTTTTTTTTCTTCTTCATTTTTTTTATTATTTAATTGTTCAAAATCTTTTTCTAAATTTTTAATATTTTCTTCATATTTTTCTAATTCTTTCTTTTTATTCGTTAAAATATTTAATAATTCCTCTTTAGATTTATTTAAATTTGAAAAATATGAATCATTATGTTTAAAATCTTTTTGAAATTTATTTTTAGATGACTCTAAAGCTTTTTCATTGACTTCAATTTGCTGTTTTAATTTAATAATACTATGTTTTTTGTCATTTTCTTTTTTTTGTAAATTCGAAACATTATCAAATGTTGTAAGATTATACATTTCTTTAGCCATGTCTAATAATTTATTTTGTTTTTCTTCTAAATTTGTTAATTTAATTTCATTATTTTTTCCACTTTGTTCAGTAGATTCAATTTTTTTTAAAATATTATTATAAATATTAGTATATTTTTCAAATTCATTCATTTTTTCTTTTAAACTTTTTGTGTTTTTTTCACCTGAAAATTCATTTCTAAATGGACTATCATTAATTTTTTGAAGTCTTCTTAAAGATTTATTATCTTTTTTTAATATTTCAATTTCTTTATTTATTTGTTCAATTTCTTTTTTTTTCTTTTCAACATAATTATCACTTGTAACTAATTCTAATCTTTCTTTCATTTTTTCATATTCTTTCTTATACATTAATAATAATTTTTCATTAGGATCTTCATAATTATTTTTATCATTTTGTTCATTTGAAACAGCATTTTTTTTCACATTATTATTATTATTTTTAACATTTACATTAAATTTCTTATTATATATTCTTCCAGTTTCTATAACAGTTGATAAAATATTATTTAATTTATCCATGTTATTTAACATTATTCCAATTTGATGAGATGTTTCTGCAAAATTTTCAGGAAGTTTTCTTAATATCACATTATTAATTTGGTTTTTTATTTTATTATATGAATCTATTGCTTTGTCCATTTTTGAATTATATGATGGTTTTTTTTTTTGTTTCTTTTTCATTTCTGGAGTTAAAAATGGTTCTGTATTATATCTTATATCTGATATATCATTTTTTTCTTGGACTTTTGTTTTAAATAAATTTTCTTGTTTATCTTCTCCTTCAGAGCCTTTTTTTATATATTCATTGTTATTTTCTTCATTTTCATTTTCATTTTTTCTTTCATTTTCTTTATCTAAGTTATTGTTTGGATTTTCATTTACTACATTACCAGTTTGCAATTCATCATAATAATCTTTTTGAATGTTGTCATTTTCTTCTTCTTCATTTTCAATAAAAAAATTATTACCACCATTATAATCATCATAATCATTTGACATTTTTTATTAAGTTATAAAAAATTAAATATTAAATATATTATTTTTGGAAAAAAGAATAATTCTACAATATTTGAATAATTTTTTCAAAATATATTTTCATTTATAAAGAAAAAGAGATTTTATTTCCTTAATTTCTATTAATTTTGTTAATATTTTTCTAATTGATTTATGAAGTTAAAATAATGTCATTAATGATTTTTAGAATATAAATTTGAATAAAATATTCAATTATATATGTTTATACCTTTTTAATTTTTTAATCTAATTTTCATAAAATTGACTATTTTCACTAAAAAAATCTTTTTGAACAAATGAATTTTAATTATTGTTTATATTTTTCAAATACATTTAAACATTATTTAGTTATATTTTTATCTCTCTATTGTTTTGGTTCGAATTTTTATTTTATTGTTTGAATGTTAATTATTGATTGTTTTTGAATTAATAAAGGAATTGTTCTAATTATCTCTGTTTTTATCATTTAATTTTTCAGTAATATCATTTTTACATATTATATTCAAATAATGTTAAGACATTATTAATTTAAATTCAATATATAAGTTTATTTTTTTTGAAAAAAATAAAATAAACTTATATATTTTTGAATAATAAAATGAACAAAAAAGTTCCTCCTATAATAACAATCAACCACAAAAATACTATTGATTTAATGGATGATTATAGTAGAACAAATGAAACTTTAATTGTATTAAAAACTTTAACAGTTGTTGGACAAGATAATATTGGTAAAGAAATAAATAAATTTTTTGATAGAATTTTACCTGAAAATAATTCGAGTGATATTTTCAAAATTAATACTTCAATATCTAATAAATCAAAGGAATCAAAAAATAAAATATTAATTAATAACACATTAAATAAAATTTTAAATCAAAAAGAAGAAGTAACTTTAAAATTAAATAACAATGAAACAAAAGATATTGCTTTAATATTATCAGTAATTTTTAATAAAATAAAATCTAAAAAGAAAATAAAAGATTATGAAACTTTTTTAAGCGAAATAGAAAAAGTAAAAAAAAAAAATTTTGATATAAGTAAATATTCAATTACAAATAATTCAAAAAAAAAAAATGCTTCTTTGTTTTCCACAATCTCAACTTCAAAAGAATCTTTTTCAAATTTAAATTCTAAATCTCCGGAAAAAAAAAGTAGTTTTAATGGATTTGAAATTATAGATTATGATTATCTTTTTAAAGAATTTAAAGAAGATGAAAATTTAATCATTCCAATTGAATGTATAATTCTTTTAAAAAAATTTGAAATAATAAAAAGAATAAAATTATCAATTGACAATATAAATGGTTTGAATTCTATAGATGAAAATACAGTTAGAAATAATATATTTCTTTTATTAAATATTAATTGGTTATTTTTTAATGTTATGGGAATCGAAATTGATTTATCAAATGAAGAAATGTATAATGATTATAAAAATTTATATAATGAAAAATTAATTGAGTTAAGTTTATCAAGTAAAAAAAATATAAGAAATACAAATTATTCTGGTTTTTATAATAATAAAAGAATATTTGACCCTATTCATGAAATAAAAAAAAATGATGATGATTTATATGAGAATTTGAATGAAAGTGGAAAAAATGATTTATTAAATATGACAGAAGATAAATTTATATTAATTAATAAAAGCGATGAAATAATGAATTATGACACTTTTTTAAAGAAATATAATTACATTTTTGAATTAATTATTATTTATTCTTATTTTGTATCTAAAATAAAAAATTTACTTAATTTTGATATTATAATTCCAGATGAAATGGAAATGGATATAGTAAATTATTTAAGAAAAAATGGAATTGATATTTTAAATTTTCAATTTTTAACTTTTTTTTTTCAAACTTCTAATTTAGTTAGATTTACTTGTGATTTTAATAGTTTAGATTCAAATTCTTTTGAAAAAATTTTAGGATTTATTTATAAAAATGAGTATCTAAAAAGTTTAAGATTAAGTTTATTTCCTCCTGAAGAATTTTTTTCTTCTCAAATGTTATTAAAATTATTATTCTCATTAAATTATAATTATAAATCTCTTTTCCCTCATGTTGAAACTTTTTCTTCATTTGAAGAAAAAAATAATGATATTGATTCTTTAATTTTAAATAAATTATTAGATTCTTTTGAGGTAAATCTAAGAAGATTATTTCATTTACTTTCTAAAAAAAGCCAAATTTCAGAATTATCATTATTACTTGATATCCCCTCAATTATTCAAAATAATGAATTTTATATGATGTCTTTAGTTAAATTTTTATTTAATATTTTTGTAATTCTTGGAACTAGTTTTAATAATTTTGAAACTTTAATTATACAAGCAGAATATTGTTCAATAGATAATAGGAAAAACCCATTTTTACATAAATTTTTAAATAAATTAGAATTATATAAATGGAAAATATCAAGTCTGAGGAATTTAACAATAAATATTAAATTTTATGAGATTTATAATATTTATAATTTAATCACACCAAATTTAACATATCTTTCTATTGGTTCTTTTGATTTTGAAACTTTTCAAAATTTTCTTTTATATATTACTTCTAGTGATTATTCTATAACTTCAAAATTGAATATTCTTCAAATATCTTTGAATAACACAATTTTAGATTATAGTTCTATATATGATTTATTTATATTACTATTTACTCAATATCCAAAAAGTTTAAAAGAAATTACTGTAATTTCAAACATAGAAATTAATATTGATGAATTAACTAATTTAATTAATGTAAACAATTATAACACATTAGAAAAAATTATACTTCAATTTAATAAAAGAAGTTTAAGAAATAGAGAATTTAGCATAGAGGATAACTTAGATTATTCTAAAGATGGTATTATTGAGAATAAAAAATTTAATTGTTATTATATAAACAGAAATAAAAAGAAAGTAAACACTTTATTATGCTTAATGCATTCTCTTTCAAAAAAATATAATAAAAATTTTATGAATTATTATATTTTTCATTCAATTGAAAAACACATATTTATTAAAAAAGAAAAAGAATTATTAATAAAATACAAATAAAAAACATTTTTTTATAATCATAGTATATTCTTAAATAATCTAAATAATATAATTAGTCTTAATATAAAACTATTTATATTTAATTCATGAAAAAAAAATAAAAATTTAAAATAATATATATTTAAAAAAACTCCAAAATTACTAAAAAATGGAAGAACTCCCAGAAGGAAAAAAAGAATATAAAATAGAAAATAATGAATTTATAAAAAATATAACTATATATACAACAAAAGATTATCCAGAAACTCGTTGTTACTTAACTGCAAATTATTCAAAAACAAAAAAAAGTATAATAATAATAGGAGGAACCACATCAAAATGTGAACAATATAATTGTATTACCTCATTTAATCCAAAAAATAATAAATGGGAATTTTATAATTATTCAAATGATTTATTTGATGCTGAAATAACTGGACATTCATGTAATATAATATTAGAAAATTTAAAAGAAAAATTATTTATATTTGGAGGATTTAATTCAACAAGTGATAATTACACTACTCATTGTTATTTAATAAATATTGAAGATATGATTTTCAATCAAATTGATATAAGGAAAAATTCAAAAAATTTAACTGAATTTCCTTCTAAAAGATCATATCATACTTCTAATTATGATAAGGAAAAAAATATTATTTACATTTATGGAGGAACAGACATGAATATTAGTAATAGTAAAAATGAAAGTTTTCAATCAATTTGGGAATTTGATTTAAACAGAAAATGTTGGGATAAAATAATGGTAACAAATCCAATTAGTAATGGGGTCCCAAGAGGACATACTTCAATATTATTTAATAATAAGTTATATATTTTTGGTGGAGTTGTTTTATTTAAGAAATTTACTAATATTTTATATAGTATTGATTTAAATAGTAAAGAAATTGAAAATATAAATTATGAAGGTAATGTTAATCCTGTTGCTTTTCATAGTGCTATTTTAATTAGTGATAAAAGTTTTATCATTCAAGGTGGTTTAGATAAAAATTATAATGTTGTTAATGATTGCTATATTTATAATTTTGAAACTAATACTTTTACAAAAATTAATATTCCTCTAATTCCAAAAGTTTTTGGTCATAAATTAGCTTTTAATGAAGAAGAAAAAAAAATTTATATTGTTGGAGGAATGGATAATTTTAAATATGTTGGAGATGAAAATCTCATTTATCAACCTGAAAATATAAATGATGATTTATTTGATAAAAATGAAGAAGAACTAGTTTTTTATCCAATGAAACAAATATTTGAAATGGAATTAGTAGAAAACATTTAAAAAACAAAATTATTAATATTATTTATAATTATTTAATATTTAATAATGAAATAAATAAATAAAAGCAAAGAATAAATTAACAATCAAAACGATATTACAATATCAATCCTAAAAAAAGATTAAAATATAAAAAGAAAACAATAAAAATAAATAAATAACTATTTACTATATCCTAACTTAACAAAAAAATATATTTAAATAATAAATATTTTGTTAAAATTTAAAAACATAATTCTAAAAATCAAAAAAAAAAAAATCCCAAAAAAGAAAAAAAAATAACAAAATAAAAAATAAAAAAAAAATAATTTAAAGGCAAAAGGAATATAAAATCGATATCTCCAAAAAAATAATATAAAAATAAAAACAAAAAATAAAAAATGAACACAGAATACGACGTAATAGTGTTAGGAACAGGTTTAAAAGAGTGTATGTTAGCAGGTCTCTTAGCTAAAATTCCAAAAGAGGGAACACAACAAGGATCAAAAATCCTTCAATTAGATCGTAACAATTACTATGGTTCAGACAGTGCATCATTAAACTTGACAAATTTATGGAAGCGTTTCCGTGAAGGGGCTGAAGTACCATCTAAATATGGTGAAAATCGTGATTGGAATGTTGACTTAATACCCAAATTTGTAATGGCAAATGGAAATCTTGTAAAACTTCTTTTAAAAACAAATGTCTCACAATATTTAGAATGGAAAGCTGTTGATGGTACTTTTGTTTATCAATGGGAAAAACCTCTTATTGGAAAAGCTAAAGGTGTTATTCATAAAGTTCCTTCTACTCCAGGTGAAGCTTTAAAAAGTGATTTAATGGGTCTTTTTGAAAAAAATCGTTGTAGGAAATTTTTATCTTATATTCAAGATTTTGAAATCAATGATAAAAAAACTCATGGTGAATATAATCCTAATGGTCCTTTTAAAGATATTGTTAAAGGATTTGGTTTAGAAGATAATACTAGAGATTTCTTAGGACATGCTGTTGCTTTATATACAAATGATGATTATTTAGAAAAACCATCTTTACAAACTATTGAAAAAATGCAATTATATTTTAATTCTTTTGGAAGATATGGTAATTCACCTTTTATCTATCCTGTTTGGGGTCTTTCTGGTTTAGCTGAAGGTTTTTCTCGTTTATGTGCTTTATATGGAGGTACTTATATGTTAAATAGAGATGTTGAAGAAATTTTATATGATGATGAAGGGAAATTCAAAGGTATTAAATCACAAGGTGAATGTGCTTATGCTAAAATATGTATTACTGAACCTTCATATGTTAAAGATAAAGTTAAAGCTGTTGGAAAAGTCATTCGTACTATTTGCATTATGGATCATCCTATTCCTAAAACTAATGATGTTCCTTCTTGCCAAATTATTTTACCACAAAGACAAATTAATAGAAAGAATGATATATTTATTGCTTGCTTGAATTTCACTCATTGTGTTTGTAAGAAAGGTTTTTATTTAGCTATTATTTCTACTATGGTTGAAACTGAAGATCCTCATTCAGAAATTAAAGCTGCTTTAGACATTGTTGGTCCTGTTTTAGAATCTTTTGAAACTGTTTCTGAGGTTTATGAACCTATTGATAAGAGCTTTAAAGATAATATTTATATTACTAATTCATTTGACCCTCTCAGTCATTTTGAAATTGATACTGAAAATGTCATTGAATTGTATGAAAAAATTACTGGTGCTAAATTGAATTTAGAAATTGAAGAAAGTTCTACTGAAGGTACTACTACCGGACAATAAATTATTTGAGAGAGTTTTATTTTTTTTTTTGAGTTGATTTTTAAGATGGGTTTTATTTAAAATAAATAGGATTTTTTAATGTTTTTAAAAAAGAAAAATTTATATTATTTTTAATATTGTTTTTTTAAATACATTAATTAAATATATAATATAATGATTATATTTTATTTTTTATATATTTTAAAGTAAAAAATATTATTCTTGGTTTAAATTATAAAAACCTAAAGGTGAATATTTGTATTATTATTTTCCATTTCAGCTTTCATTAGGATTAAACAAGGCTCAATAAATATTTTAGTAGTCTTCAATTTATCTTCCATAATTTTCATTAATTTATCTAATAAATTTTTTGTTTTCCCTAAATCATAAATTTCAAATTCAAAATCAAATAATTTTACATAAATTAATGAAGAAGTTAATTTAAAATTAAAATCAATTTCAGGAATAATGCTTTTCCTAAAATTGTATTTTTCCCTTTTTCATAATTATAATAAACACATTCAAAATTTTCATAATTAAAATAAATTTCAAATCCTTTTGAAAATAAAGAAAACAAATAATTAATTTCAAAATTATTATCATCTTCCAAAATTTAGCTCTTTGTATTTCTTCTTTTAAATATTCAATATATTTTTTAATTTGTTCATTTTTTTTTTCATTTGGTAAATTAATTAAATATTCATAAATATATTTTTTCATTGTATATAACTGCTTTTGTAATTTTAATCCAGTTGAAAAACTTTAATTTGACTTTTCATTTGAGGTTGTTTCATATATTTTTGATATTCAATTATAATTGATAAACAAGTTGAAACATATTGAGGAAATAAATTCAATCTTATTATTCCTAAATTTACTTTTATATTATCTGGTGAATTATTATTTGTTTTAATATAATTAATACTAAAACTATTTTCAATTCGACTATTTATTTCTATTAAATTTAATTTTTCTTTTGGATCGATTTCATTTTTTATTGAAATTCCTTTTGATTTTACTATTTGATTTTGTGGTTGTTTTATTTTATTATTATTAAAAGAATTTATTAATTGGCTTTGAGAAAAATTATTTTTTTTTTTATTTATTTCTTTTATTTCTAATGCTGTATTATGTATATCATTTCCTTAAATAAATGTACTTAAAAATGAGTTTTTTTCTGTTTGATTTTTATTCTTATTATCTCGGGTTTTTCCTATTAAATTAGTTTGATTTTTAATATCATTTTTATTTATATTATTATTATGTTCATCATTTCTTTTTGTTTTATTTTGATCTCTAATTTTATTAAAATCTTCATTCATAACTTTTCATATTGGGGATTATATTTTTTGATTAATTTAGAAATTCCATTTTCTTCAGGTCTATTTATTGACACAACAGATTTTGAAAAACTTTGATTACTCAATAAATCATTATTATTTTTATTAACTTATTATTTGTATGTCTCTTACTATATTCATTTGATAAAGATACTCTTTCTCCTATAATTAAATTACTAGGTCCAATATCAATATTTTTAATCCCAAAATTCATGATAAATTTTTCTCTAGAAACATTTAATTTAATTTCAATGCTATTTATTTTTATAACCGTGAATTCTTTGACTTTATTTGAAATATTAGGATGTAAATAAATATTAACACCTTTAATTAAAAATTCCCCAATAAATGATATAATTATATTATCTGGATTAGGGTTATCTTCAGTCTGCTTTGGTCCTTGATTACTATTATTATTATTGCCAATTGTAGAAACACTTTTACTGTCTTTATTGTTCTCTAAGTTATTTCTATTCATATCTATATCAGTAAAACATAGATAAAAATTCTACTAAATTCTAATCTTAATGGATTTAATGATTTATTATATATTGAACTATTACATTTTTTACACCAATAAAAATTATAAAACCAATCTCTTGCTAACATTTTTTTTTATGTAAAAAGATTTTAGTTAATTGAGTATCTCTATTATTTTAAGTATATTCTAACATTTCTTTTACATTTGGATTATTTTTATCATAAGGTTTTTTCATTGGTTTATAATCTTGTACTTGTTCCAAAACACAAAATTCTCTTATAAATTTTTTAAAATTACTGAATATAATAAATAAATCAGGATATAAATTTATATTCAATTCACTAGAAGCAAATTGAACATACATTCTAAAATTTTTTTCTCTTTTATTAAATAAATCTATATTTTCTTTATCTAAGCTTTGAGTACCAAAATTACATTCAATTAAAATCTCTTACTAAAAATTGTGTATCTTTTAAATAAGAAAATTTCCCAAATTTAATTTCTTTAACATAATAGAATAAGATTCTGATAATTTACCTTCTTCATCAAAAGATTTATTTAAAGTATCACTTGGTATTAATATCTTAGCTTTTGATTCCCAATAAACATCAATTTTTTGTAATTTAAAAGAATTTCTTTTCATAATCCCTTCTGAACTTAATGTTATTTCAATAGAATCAATTTTAAAACCTAAACCAATATCGCCTATATAATTAATTAATTGATCATCTTCAAATCTAATATGAATATTCTTAATTATAGCATTTACAGAAAAATTTTTAGAATAATAAAATTTAAGAAATTTAATATATTAACTTTTTTTTTTGAAAATATCAAAAGAATTATTTTCTCTTTGTCCATAAGGTTCTTTAATATAAACTTTATTTTCTACAACAAAAGAATGTAAATTTTTAATAATCCATTTAAAAGAAGGAGTTAAAATAATATCAACTCCATCAATACTAACATTTAAAGGCTTTTCTCCTATAATGTTCATGATAGATGCAATTACTGAAATTTTTGAAATTAAACCTGCTTTTAACCAAAAAGAGTGATTTTTATCATCTAATTTTTCATTTACTTTATCTGGAAGAAGATTTAAATTTTCTAATCCTATTTTTCCACTCATCACTCCTACTTCTAATTGTTCTTTTGTGAAACCATGTAAGTATTTATTTATATATTTTTCAATATATGGACATAAAGAGTTTTTCAACATTTTTTAATTTTTAGATTTTTAAACATTATATTAATTTATTTTTTTTAAATTTTTTTTCGGAACCACATTTTTTTTATTTTTTGAATTTTTTTTTTTAATTTAAATTCAATTTATGATTTTATTTTTACTTTTTTAATTTTATTCTATTATATCTTAAATTGTTTAATCTTAAATTTCAAAAATAATTAATTTATGAATTATTTGATTAAAGAAAGAAATTTAATATTTATTTTAATATAAAACTTTATTCCCGCCTTATTTATTAATTCAAATAGCCGAAAACCAATAATATTTTTGAATAACTAAATATTTCTTATTAATATTATCCTAATAACATATCATAAAAATAATCAAAAAATAAATTTCATAGTCATAAATAAGAAAAATAATAATATATAAAAGGGTTTATTATTAATCAAATAAATTAACTAAAAAATGAATTCCAAAAATATTATTTCTTTCCTTGAAGAAGATTCTATAAAATCTCTTTTTAATTTTGAAATTCTAGAAGAAGATAAAAAAGATTATATAATAAGTAAAAATTTTATCATAGTTCAATTAAAGAAAATTACAAATAAAGAAAAAATAATGTATACAGCTACTTTTAGAGACATAACCTCAAAATATAATGGTTTTTTATTCACAGATATTAATTTAAATGAAGAATTAAAAGAAAATTCTTTAATTAATGTTGAAGTAATCAGTCCTAGATATTATTCAAAAAGTCAAAATAGACTTTTTATTGTTAAAAAATATAAAATTTTATTTGAAGATTTAGATATAAATGATCTTCCAGAAGCAACATTAATAAAAGAAGAAAATATTGATTTTATATCACATAATATCTCAAATAATAATAATAATAATAAAAATAATAATAATAGTATTAATAATAATAATAATGATAATAGTATAAATAATAATATATCTAAAACTTTAGAGGATCAAATTCCAATGTATACTTCTTTAAAACAATTAACTACATTTAGTAAGGATTTTATTATTTATGTGAGAATACTTAAAAAGAGTGAAATTAAAACTTTTAATTCTAATAATGCTCAGAATTCAAATAGGCAAAATGGAAAATTATTTTATTTTATAGTTTTAGATATAGATGAAAATGAAATGCAATGTACTTGCTTCAATAAAGCAGCAGATAAATTCTTTAATCTAATTTCAGAGGGAAAAATATATGAAATTAAAGGAGGATATGTTAAAATAAATGATAAAAAATTCACAACAATAAAAAGTGATTATAAAATAGTTTTAGATGAAAATTCAGTGATAACAGAAAAAAAAGATGATGGAAGAATAAAAACAAATAATTTAAAAATAATAAAAATTAGTGAAATACAGAAAATGAACTTATATAGTATAATAGATTTATGTGCAGTAGTTTTAGATATAGGAGATAAATCAATTAAACATACAAGAAATGGCGATCAACCAATGAAAAAAATAATAATTGGAGATGTATCTAAATTTCAAATAGAATTTTCATTGTGGAGAATTCATTCTTCAATAGAAGTAAAAATTTCAGATATATTATTAATAAAAAATGTTAAAATAGGAGAATTTAATGGGAGAAATTTATCTACATTTGATGAATCTTCCATTCAAATTAATCCACCAAATTCAATAAAAGAAGTTTTAGAATTAGATAATTTTATTAAAAGTTATAAAGGACCTTTTCATGAATTAGAAAATTTAAATGATTTAAATAAAAAAAGAAATGAAAGAGATGAAAACTATGAAGTAGTTTATATTAAAGATACTTTAGATTCAATTGATGCAATTGAAGATGTAATTTCCATTAGTAAAATTTGTGCTACTGTTACTCATATAATTCATAATGAAAAAAATTATTATTTAGGATGTTCTGATAGAAATTGTAAAAGAAAATTAATATATGAAGAAAATAAAAATGAATATAGTTGTCCAAATTGTAAAAGAACTTATGATACTCCTAATTATTATTATACTTTAAGCTTAAGAGTTAAAGATGCTTCTTGTGAATATTGGATTGATATTTTTGGTAAAACTGCTGAGAGTATTATGAAGATAACTGCTGAAGAATATAAAAATATTTTGAAAGAAAAGAATTATAGTAAATTAAAAGAAATTAGTAATATGATTGAATTTAAAAAATTTTATTTTTGGGTTAAACCTAAATTACAAATGTATAATACTAGTTCAAAGAAAAAATTATATGCATATAAAATTGAGTATTTTGATGATAATGCTGAATCAAAAAGAATTTTAAAATATATGAAAAATTTGTTAGATATTCATTAATAATTAAAATATTTAATATAAAACATTATTATTATTTTGATAAAAAAAAGAAAAACACAATAAAATTAAACCAAAAAATTTATAAAAAATCTATTAATATAAAATATAATAATAATATATAATGTTTTTTAGCAATTAATTCCTTGAACATAATATTGAAAATAATCATAAACAGTAGTACTCCAACTTCCAATACTTTGACTAATTAAAGTATCAACAATATTATCTTCTTTAGGTTCTAATCTTTCTCTTAATTCATTTATAGTATCTTGTTCTCTTTCAAAACAGGGTAAATTTTTACCATGACCACACCACATCATTTCAACTAAAATTAATATTTTTTCCTTATGTTTAATAATAGCTTTAAAACCATCTTTTAAATATTTTTTTAATTTATTAAAATATTCTGAATTTTCACCTTCTAAAACATCAACCATATCTTTAGTTAATTTAAAAGGTGCTGTTTCAAATTTTAATCCCTTTCCAGGAGAATTAGATAATAAAAATCCAAAATCAATATGTATTAAATGACCATTTCTGTCTAATAATATATTTCCATTATGTCTATCTTTAATTTGAAGAAAATAACATACTAAAGAATAACCTGCTAAAGATGAAATATAATTATTCATTGCTTTTTTATATTTATCCGATTTTGACTTTTTATCAAAGAAAATTTCAAAAAATAATTTTAATGATATATTATTGGTTTCTTGTTTTAATTGGTCTAATGATAATGAATCATTTATCATTTCCACTAAACCTGAATTATTTCCTGTACTTATTATCTCATATGTATTTAACCAACAATTTACTTTTTCTTGCTTGAATATTTGATAAAATTCATTTATTAATTGAGTTGCAAACTGTTCTTGCCTTAAATCTTCATTTGTTTTTATTATACATCTAAAAATTTTATGTGATTGAATATTCCCAAATAAACTATTTTCTTTTATTTTTATAGATTTTTCTTTAAATGTTGTTCCAAAAACATTTTTTATTTTTTTTATATCTATGTTAATATTATCATTTATATTTTGTATCTGATTCTTATTAGGATTTATGCTTTTTGTATTAATCTCAACATTTGAATTTGCCAATACATTTATATCTGATATAGTATTTAATAAAACATTATCTTCTTTTTTTTTCTCTTCATTTACTATTAAAACTGTTTTATTTATATCATCTGTAATTTTTTTCTCTAAAGGGTTATCAAAATTTAATTCAAAACTACTTTTATGAATAAATGAACTTCTATTGTTTATATGATTTACTTTATAATTTTTTATTATTTGCCTTATTTTATTATTAGGTTCATTATCATTAGCTTGCAAATTATTTAAATTATTCAAATCTTTTTTACTTCTTATTTTCAATATATTATCCTTATTTCCTATCGCGAAAATAGGTTTAGATAATAATTTATCTTCTTCTTCAATATTATTCTTCTTTTTGCCATTTATTTTACAAATAACATCAGAAATCCTAATTAATTCAAATGTTAACATGATAGGACATCTTGTTTTAGTTCTAAATATTTTAGCACCTTCTAAAGGAATATGACAAATAAAATAATTTCTACAAGAATCATGTAAAAAAGGTAAATACACATTACAAGGTAATTTTTTATTAATTTCTGTTATTTTTTCAAATAAAAATACCATTTGATTTTCTATTGGTTGTTTTGATAATTCATTACTGATATCACATAAATGTTCTATAAAATTAATACTTGAATGATATGAAACAAAATTTAAATCTTCCTTAATTCCTTTTATTTCTTGATATTCATTGTCTACTTCTATAATATTTTCTATTTCATATGTTAAATCTTCATGGACTAATTTAAAATTAGATATGTCAATAAAAAAATCATCAGGTTCGAATTTATCTTTTTTAAATACATTTTTAGTATCTAAATTTTTTAATTCATCTTTCATATTATCTAATTCATTAGAACTATAATTACATATTTTTTCTCTTGAATTTTTATATTTAGAAATAATATTTAATTGTTTTTCATTTAAATTATTTTTATCAATAATATCAAAAACGTTTTCACAAGTATTAATTTGTATCCTATATAAAAACCCTAAATTATTATTATTAATAAAGCTAACATACCCATCACTCATAGAAATATAGAAATTAATTAATATATTTTCTTCATCATTATTTTCACTTTTAAAAATAGTATTAATCATTTTTAAAATAGAAATAATATTATCTTTTTTTTCTTCATCACTATTAATCATAGCTGATAAAAACCAATGAACCCTTTGAGCAAAGAAAAAATTTAAATTAGCAGCTCTACATAAAAAAGCAAAAAATTCTTCAATATCTTCAACATCTCCAAAAAGAATAAAATTACATAATTGAGGAATATAAAATTCTAAATCATTTCTAATTTTCCCTTTAATTTTATCTAAATCAGGATTTAATCTAACTTTTTTTAATTCATTCATAGCATCTTCACTTTTAACAAAAAATTTAGTTAATGGAGTAAAAGCATCATTTTTATTTGAAACATGATGCGAATTTAAATATTTTCTCCATTTTTTAATATAAAAATTATTACTTAGTTTTTTTTTAGCACAACAACAACATTGACAACATCCACAGCAACAACAACAAAATAAATAATAACAAAAATTTGCACAACAACAAGGTTTTGGTTCATCTTCTTCTACATCTTCAATTTCATCTTCTGTTATATTTTTTGTTGATTCTGATGTTGATATTATTTCTTTTTCTAATTGATTTTCTAATAATTTTTCTTCTTTTAATTTTTCTTTTGACATTATTTTTACTGTGATTAAAGAAATGAATTTCTTATTTATTTTTTTTTTTAAAGTTTTTATTATTTTCAATGCTTTTTTGATTAAATCTATTTTCTCTTATTTATTTTTTTTTGTTTATTATTTTATTTTTTCAGTTATTTTAGTTAAAAAAAATGATAAAGAAAAAGAAAATCATTGAACCAATTTTCATTGCTAAATTAACTTTTAGAAATTATCCTTCAAAAACTGAAATTTTGGAAATTATAGATATATATATATCTTCAAATGATTTAAAAAAAGATTATGAAGTAGAAGAAAAAACAAATTCAATGATATTAACTTTTAAAGATACAACAATTGCTAATTTAGTTTTAAAATATTTGAAATTGAAAATATTAGAAAATCAAAAAACTTATGAAAAAATGACAGTTAATTTAAAATCAGAAATATTAAATGCACCTGAATATAAACATAAAGAAGTAAAATCTTCATATGAATTTATTCCCAAAAAATCAATTAATACAAATAAAAAAGGAATTATATCAAAATCTAGGAAAAAAGGGAATAAATCAAACATTGAAGAAAGTCCTTATTTATTAGGAGAACCATATACAGAACAATCTAAACTGAAACAAAAAGAAGAAATGAAAAAAAAAAAGTTATGGATTAGTAAAAAGGGTTTTAATAATTTTGCTTCAAATAATAATTCTGTTTTAAAAGAAACTCCAGTTTATTCTGGTCCAGGAGTTAATTCTGGAAATTATAAATTCAGAGAAATTCATAAAGAACTATGGTCAAATGGTAACTTTTTGGTTTAATAATTTGATATTTTAAAGTAAATATTATAAAAAAATTTATTCTTTTGTCAATGAAATAAAACTTCTTTATTATTATATTCAAATAATAATTTTTATTATTATAAATAGTGATTTTTATTCATTTTAAGTTATATTTTAAAATATAAATATAATGAAGAAAAATATATTTAAAAACAAAAATATTTTATTTAATCGGTTAAATTGTATCGATAATTCTTTTCTAGGAATTACTGAAAAAATAATTTTTAATGAAAATCATATAGATTCAAATATTCAAACTTTATCAAGAATAGGTTATGAAGATTTAAATTGGAATGAAATTTTAAAAATTAAAAAAAATAAAGAATTAAAAAATGAAAATATAATAAAAAGAACCCTATCTTTTCCAAATTTAAGAAAAAAAAAGAAAATAAAATTCCAAACACATTTTAAAAGTTCATCTTCTAATTTAAAAAAAAAAGATAATAGTGTTAAGCATAAAAAAATTTATATAAATACATTAAATCATACATTTTTAAAAAGTAATAGTAATATTTCTTCGGTAAATTACTTAAGTCCAACTACAATTTCTTCAACTTTAAATAATTCAATTAATAAAGGAAGTTTTTTTATTACAAGTGAAACTCCAAGATTTAATAAAATGAGAGATATAAAAAATTTTTTTCTTAGAAAATTTTCAAATGAAAATAATAAATTTCTTTCTTCTAAAAAATTATTAAGAAATAAAAGCGAAAATAAAATAAAAATTTCCAAAATAAATCTTGATAAATTGAAAGAGAAAATAAATAATTCCTTAAATTCAACCAACTTATTTGAAAGCAATTTAGAAGAATATGTAAGAAAACTTTCTTTAGAAAAGACTGAAAAACATAATTTATATCATGATTTTAAACAAATTAAAAAAATACTTTTAAAAGATACAAATAAAGAAAGAATTAAAACTCAATTTTTTAATAAAAGGACTGGAAGAACTGAACTTATTGAAATGAATAATGCGAATTTAATTAGATTTTGTGATGATGTTAATAATATAAAAGATTCTAGAATTGCAAAATGGGGAAATAAATTATTTAAAAGATATAAAGCTTTTGAAAAAAAATTAGATATTAAAATTAAAGAAGATGAAAAAGAAAATATTGAAGATAAAAAGAAAAAAATATTTAGAAAACAAATGAGTTTAAATTCATTTAGAATAAATAAAAAAATTGAATTATTAATAAGAGAAAAAAATAAAATTATATAAACCAAAAAATGGGAAATATTTAATATGAGATTAAAAATTGGTATCTATATAAATGTAAATTCCAAATAAATAATAAAGAAATAAAAACAAAGTATGAATTTCACTTTAATTATTATATTAATATTTTTTTTAAAAAGAATTATTTGAATCTATAAAAAATGGAAAATCTTGTCAAAGATTTCAAAGAAAAAAAAACTCAACAAACCTTAGATTCATTAATAAATTTTATCAAAGAAAATCCACTCGAAACTTATTTACCTAAATTAAGTGAAACAATAAGTATATTATTATCAGACAGACAAATACCGTCAGAAAATAAATTTTCTCTTTTTACATATATATTAGATTTATTTATAGACCAAAAAATTCCTTTAGATAAACTTCTCTCAATATCTTTAGAAAGATTATTTTCAACGGATTACTCAATTTTCACAGTTCCTGAAAAAAACATAATAAAATCATATTTAAAAGAATATTATCCTTTAGATAAAGAATTTTTAAATGAATTAACATCTGAAGAGAATAAGGAAAAAGTAATAAATATAGATTACTTAGATGAAAATATAACAATGTCATCATTAAATTGGGTAAGAGCAACTTTTTCTCAAGATTATTCAACTCCACAACATTATATAATTAGAAAGAATAATGATTCATCAAATATATCTTGTTCAATTAAAAGTCTTGGATTATTTTATAAAATTGCAAAAAATGGTCAATTTACTAATGACTATGAATGGAGAGAAAATTTAAAAGAAAATGATATTGTTTCAGTTGATGTTAAAAATATTTTTTTTGATGCTATAATATTAAAAAGAAAAGGTGAATATCTTCAATTAAAATATTGTAATGAAAATATTGGTGATGATCCTTTCACAGACTATATTTATAATCCTTACTTAAGAAAAAAAGGAGAATTTCAAAAATTTAGTATTAATAATCAATTTATTGATAAAAATGGAAATATGAATAAATGTGAATTTTTATTACCTGAAAAATTTGAGGATTATGAAAATAAATTGTTTCTTATTCCTAGACAAGTTGGAGTGAAAAAAACAGGAAATATGTTTTTAATTAAATTAGGGAATTATTTTTTTAAAAAGTTTTTTACAGTGTTTTCATTTGAAGAAAGTGATAAATATTTTAATATTGATAAAATTGTTTATTTACTTGTTTTTAATGAAATTTTATCTGAGTTAGTCCCTTATTTAAGTTTTAAAGCCACAAAAGATTTCATATTAAAATATTATGATATGGTACTTAATATTTTATTATCTTTTAGTAATAATAAAAATTCAAAAAATATGTTTAAATCATTTAACAAAATAAATATTATTAATTTTTTCAATCAATTAAATTCAATAATGAGTTATTATATGATTAAAGAAGATTTTGATTCTTCTTTCTGCAATTTTGGTTTTAAATTTGGATTAAATTGTTATAAAAATTCTGATGTTTTAGAAGAAAAAATTTTAGGCTTAAATTTAATAACAAAATGTTTAAATGAGCATTATAATGAAAATATAAATGAAGAATGTATATTAATGAAAAATGATCCAAATATTTTAACTTTATTATATGAAAAAAATGCTCACAGTCAACTAATAAAAATGAGTTATGATATTTTATTAGAATTATTTAAACATAAATTAATATCAAAAGAAAATTTGAATCAAATTTTTTCATATTTTAAAGGAGATAACGAAGAAATTAAAGAAGTTGTGAAAAAAGTTTTTGCAAATTTTGATAAAAAAGTAGATAATCGATTATTAATATTAACAATAGAAACATTTTCTAATGAAGTAAATGAAAATAATGATAAAGATATAGAAATTTTAACAGAAATGGTAAGAAAAGCTTCAAAAGAAGTATTTGTTTGTATAGCTGAAAAAGTCATTAATAAATTATATAATATAATTATTAATGAAAAAGAAAGTAATAAAGAAATGAATGATAGATTTAATGATTTAATTAAAATTGATGATGATAATGATACAGTTAAAACAAATTATTTAATCTATATTAATAAATTAATAAAAGATATGGTTAATCCTAATTATAATTTAGCTGTTTGTGTTCAATTTTTAAATTCTTTATTAGTAAAAACTCCTATTTTTTTAGATAGAGATGATGATTTTAAAGATCAAGTTATTAAATTATTATTAGTTGATAATAATTTATATGATATTATTATAAATTATTTTAAAAGTGGAAATTTTGATAATACTGTATTTGATTTTTTAACATTTGCAATGAATAGAACTATAAAAGGAGATGACATGGGTATAGAAATTGTGAAAAAATTATATTATATTTTTTCAAAAAATGAAAACTTTAAACACTATCTTAATTGGATTTCTAATATTTTAAGTCAAGAAATAATTAAATCATCATCATTAACATTTTTATTTGAAGATGAATATATTAATTCAATAAATTTAGAAGATGGAATTGATGATGAATTATATAATTTTTATTGGAAATTGTTTCAAAATTTAAATCAATTAGAAGATACAAATAAAGTAGAACAAAAATATTCTGGAGTGACAGAAGATGGAAAGATACTAACATCATATAGTTATAATCCAGAGAAAAAAAATCTTAAATTTATCAATTTAAAAAATGGAGAAGTATACAATCCATTTGAAATGAAAAACTTTGAAATTTTATGGAAATTAGTAATTCATTTAAAAGAAAATTCATTTTCAAAAGGAGCAACATCTTTTTTTGAATTATTTTCAATTCAAGGAATAACTACAAAAAATATAAGAGATTTATGGTATAGATTAATAGAAAAATGTATGGAAATATTATCATTAAATAATGATAACTTAGGAATGAGAAATTCAATAAATTTATTAAAATTATTAATTGAAGAAAGTGAAAGAAAAGGAACAGCAGGTTTAATAAGTCATATAGGTTCTTTAGAATCACATAATATTTCTTTAAATTTTCATAATTTAATTCATACATCTTATTATCCTTTAAATAAAGATGAAATGCAAAAAAAAGAAAACAATGACTTTACTTTAATATTAAAATCAAATTTAACAATATGGGACTTAAAAAAAATATTAGCAAAAAAAGTAAATGTAATACCAGAATGTATTAAATTAATATTATATGAAGATGTAGAAGTGACAGATAGAGATAATGGTAAATTACTTTCAAAGATATTTATTGAAGGCACAAAAATAAATATAGATAAAAGTAATATATTAGAATATATACCTAAAGAAGTTTTAATTAAAGATGGTCAATTATCAGAAAAAGTAAAAAAAGTTTTGACAGAAATATTTGAATTATATTCAACAGAAGGAAAAATGAATAGAGAACAATGTGCTCAATTTGCTTATAGAGCAGTTGAATCAAATGAACCAATTTCAGCAGATGATCAAAGAGTAAAGGTCTTTTTTAGTAAATATGATTATGATAAAGATGATTATTTAGATATAAATGGTTTTTTCCAATTTTTTATTGATGCAATATTAATTGAAAAAAAAGTTTCTACAGTTTGGGATAATATTAAAGCTTTTGATTATAGATATGATTTAAAAAAATTAAATGAACCTTTAGAAGATTATAATAATGATGATGATTATAGAATTATGCCAAGGTATATTTTAAGTAATGAACAAAAGTTTTTTGATATTATTTTTAATATTCAAAATAATGAAAAAAATGATGAAAATTTAAGAAAGGATGCTAATCTTTTAATTAATATGATTTGTACTAATAATAAATTTAAAAATATTGTGATTAATTTAAATGATGAATGGGAAAAGTGTTTAAAAGAAGAAAATAATGATTATAAATTATTTTATATGTTTCAAATTTTAGAAAGTAAAATTGAAAATTATAAAAATGATAAAAATAATAAAGATAATGAAGATTGGATGAAAAAATTTTTAGAAGAAAAAAATGGTTTTGAGTATTTTGCTAAAGAAAAATTTTTGAAGTATGAAAAAGTAAATGGAAATATGAAAAATATGATTTATTGGTGTATGCTTAAAATTATTTTAAGTTGTTTAGAAATTTTATTCAAGAGTGAAAAATATTTTGATCATTTTAATATGGGAAAATATTTGATTGATGAAAAAAAAGAATTAGAGAAAAAAAAACTTAAAGAAATTAAATTAGAAGAAAAAAAAGAAGATGAAAAAATAGATTTATCTAAATATCCAATAAAAGAAATTTTGCAACATGTAATAAATACAATTGATAATAACATAATAAAAAATTATTCCCCTCAAAACCAACAATATTATACTATTAGTGACAATCAAGAATTAATGTTAAAACTTTCATTAAATATTTTTGCAATAATATGTATTTATTTCAAAGGGGATTTAGGAAATGATGTAGAAAAAATAAGAAATTATTTAAATTTGCTTTTTATAAACAATGAAAAAATTCAAAAAATGTTTTATGTTTTATTCAGTATTCTTTACAAAAATTTAGAAGAAAATTGTCCTATGAAAAAAATAATCTTCACAAAAATAAATGAATTGGTCTCAGATTTTGAAACTCTTCAAAAAACAAATTTTATATACATAATATGGGTATTTGAAAATATTTTGATGGTCTCAAATTTAACAAATGAACAAATTTTAAAGTATATAAATAATATGATAATGATAGATTCAGATTATTTATTACCATATTTTTTAAGATCAATAAACATTTTAATAAACATGCTTAATAAAGAAGACAAAATAAAAATATGTGAAGAACCAATGAATTTATTAGATAAAATAATAAATAAATATTTATTAGAAGACATAACAAATGAATTGATTTACCCAGAAACATTTATAATGGTATTTAATATTGCATATTCTTTGACAATAAATTGTTCAGAAAATTTAATCAAATTTTTTGGAAACTCTAAAATTCAAAATATATTTAATTACTTAACCCCAATAAAAGACACAAAAGATTTTTATAATCCATCAAATTCTTCTAGAACAATGTCTATTCAATATATAGGAATAATAAATTTAAGAAATATATGTTATTTAATTAGTATTATTCAACAATTCTTTAATATAGCACCATTTAGATTTGGATTAATAAATGCAAGAGATAATATTATAAAAAAGCCAGATGAAAATATTGATGATGATAATAGTTTACATCAATTACAAAAATTATTTACTTTTCTTCAAATTTCAAGAAGAAATGCAGTAAATCCAAAAGATTTTGTTTATTCTTTTAAAGATTCAGATAATTTACCAACTGATATTAATGTTCAATGTGATGCTCAGGAATTTTTATCGAGATTTATGGATAAAATTGAATTTTCTCTTTCAAAAACTAAATATAAATATTTAATGAAAAGTATATTTACAGGAGAAACCTGTTCACAATTAATTTGTACAAATGGTTGCAATACCATTAGAAATAGATTTGAAGAATTATTATTTTTAAGTCTTGAAATGAGAAATATGAGTAAAATTGAGCAATGTTTAGATAAATATATTGCAGAAGAAGTGATTGAAGATTATTTTTGTGAGAAATGTAATAAAAAAACCAAATATATTAAAAAAGCATCAATTAATAAATTACCTAATGTTTTATTTATTCATTTACAAAGATTTGCTTTTAATTATGAAACATTTTTAATGGAAAAAATAAATTCTTCTTTAGAATTTCCAAGAAATATTAATTTAAAGAGATATTGTTCAGAAATAATAAATGAAAATATTGATGAATTAAAAGATGATCAAGAATTTAATAATAAAGTATACCATCACTCAGATAATTATTATAATTATGATTTAAAAGGAATTGTGGTTCATTCAGGAACTTCACAATTTGGTCATTATTATTCTTTTATAAATACTCAAATGTCAGATTTAAATGATCATTCTTGGTTAAGATTTGATGATTCAATTGTGACTAATTATAATATTTCTAAATTAAAAGAAGATACTTTTGGAGGAGAGAATAAATCTGAAAGAGGAAATGATTTTTTCCAAAGAAAAGGATATACATGGGATGAAACATCAAAAAGTGCTTATATATTAGTTTATGAAAGGAAATTTAAATCTCCGATTATGAAATTAGTTGATGAAAATGAGATATTTGATAAAAATAATGTGATTGATATCGGAGATAATTATGCTCAATTTTATAAAAGTATTGATCCCTTTGTTGAAGAAAACGAAGGAAAAAGCAATTTATTCCTGGATTGCGAATATACAGCAATTTCTAGGAACAACACTTTTAATAATGATAAAGATATTATTTATAAATATAAAGAGGAATATATTAAATTTATTCCTTATTATGAATTAATTTTAACTAAACCTGATTTTAATAAAGAGTATTTTAAAGAAGTTCTTCAAGATAATATTTTATTTAGAAATGATATAAATATTTATAATGAATATTTTGTAAATTTTATAAGTAATTTAACTAGTAATTTAATATTTCAAATTGAAGAATCTTCAGATAAATTTTCAGATGAAAATTTAATATCAATAGTTAATGCAATTCATAATATTCTGGTTTATATATTAACTAAAATTTACGAAAAAGAGAATATCAATAATATAATAATTCAATTAATTCAATTAATAAAAGTAAAACCTTTTATAACTAAAATAATCTTACAATTATTTTTAAAAGATAAAAATTATTATATTACAAAATTAATACTTACTCTTGATGACAAATTAAATTCTCCTTTTCAAAATTATCTGACAGAAGCAATAAGATACGCATTAACATTTGATACGGAAGAATATAATAATTTAGTAAATGAAATAATAGATTATTTATTAAGTTTAATTCCATTAGAAATTTCAAAAAGTTGGACAAAAATGATAAGTTATTTAGATATATTTGATAACCTTCTAAACATGAATTTTTCAAAAATCGAACTTCATAATAAAATAGTAAAAATATTTTTTGAAAAAGATTTAATTGCGAAATTTGGAGACTTTTTCCTTGGAAAAGAAAGTCCTCTTTTAAAAAATGGAGAAAGTAGAAATGAAATAGGAAATAAAACTGTTAATGCCAAATTTGCACCTTTAATTAATGTAATCAGTACTTTAGCTAGATATGTTCCAAATTTTCTTAATTATAAATCAAATTTATATTTAGAAATTGAAAATGAAGAATTTCATTTAAGTGAAGATGCTAAATTAATATTGAATAGTAATAAATTTTATTCAAAAGCAATTAAAGAAGCATACCATTGTCAAGCAATGTCGAAATTAATGGCACATTTTATGTTTAATGATAAAGAATTCACATCAAAAAGAATTTATTCTATTTTAGATAATATTCATCAATCATCCTCAAATCCAAAAGATATAAAAGAAACATTTAATTTACTTTATCATATATTAATTTTAGAAGATGATTATTCAATGCATCGTTTTGAAGCAATAATAGGTATTCCTCAATTACAATTTAAATATAGAGATGAAAAACCATTAGAGTTTAAAAATAAATTAATTAATAATATTTCTACTCTATTTCCTAAAGAAGATACTTTATTTGAAAAAATGTTTAAAAGATGGAAAAATAGTCCTGATTATATAAATACAATATCATATGTTTATGCTATTATATATAGAGCTCCTTCTTTTTATAGATATTATAATTCACTTCCTCATCCTAGAGATTTAACTAAAAAATTAGAAGATTATTTAGAACAAAATTCAAAAGATGAAATTGAACAATGTAAAAATTATGGTAATAAAAAATATGATTCTAGTATTAATATTGTTGAAAAATGTATTGATAGATATTATGATAAAGAAATGGAATTTAAAGAGGAATTTAAAAATGATGATGAATGGAATATTGAATTTTATCCTAAAGTTAAATTAGGTAAAATTATTAAAGAAGTTATTACTAATATTACAATTCCTCATAGTGAAGAGTATGATGATCCTAATGAAAAAGGTATTTATTTATTAAGATGTGATATGGATGTTTTAGTTGGAGAAAATGTTGTTTGTAGTAAATTTTCTCATCAATCTTTAACAAAAAATGAAGAAGATGAAAAAGAAAATAAAAATATAGAAGAAAAAGAAATCATGATTGGAGGAGGAGAAATAATATCAAATGAAGATGAAAAAGAAAATAAAAATATAGAAGAAAAAGAAATCATGATTGGAGGAGGAGAAATAATATCAAATGAAGATGAAAAAGAAAATAAATATATAGAAGAAAAAGAAATCATGATTGGAGGAGGAGAAATAATATCAAATGAAGAAAAAAATTATAACAATGCAAATAATGAAAATTTAAATAATCATAATTTAAATGATATACACATTTTTCCACCAAATCCTCCAGTTAGAAAATCAAATGAAGAGGAAGAAGAAGAAGATAAAAAAACCCCAACATTTACTCAAGAAGAATTGCGTTCGAATTTAAATCCAAATAATAATAATGAAAATGAAAAAGAATCAGAAATAATAAATACTGACACAAGACCAGCAGAAATATATAAAGCTTTAAAAGAAGATTATATTGCAAATTATGGTCAAAGTGTTGGTCCTACTTTAGTAGAAAAATTAACTTCAAATAATGAAAATAAAAGTGTTGATAATAATTTACCATGTGGATTTGATAATGAAACTAAGGATTTTTATATTAATTTATTTAGAAAAAATTCTGATAATACTCATAATAAAAATATTGGTGATATTGATTTAATGATTGAACAAAAAGAAAATAAATTAAATTTAATGTCATTCCCAAAAGAACCTTTAACAATAAGATTTCCATATGATGTAAATAATTCGACTAATGAAATAATTCATTTAAGAAGATATTTAATTGTAAATACTCAAGATAATAATGATATAAGAACAATAATTGAATTAACTACTTATTGTTCTTCTTATAGTCCATATTCAGAAATTATTAATTTTACAAAAAGAGGAACAATAAGTCAAGTAATAACATTATATTTAAATAAGAATGAAATAGAAGATGATGATATTAAATTTAATTGGGAATATTTTGTAGTGGATAATAAACAAATTTCACAACAATTTGAAAAGAAAGGAATTAAAAGAAGTAAAAGTGATAATTTTAAAGATAATAATAGTTTAAATAAAAATACAAGTGATATGCAAGTTGGAAATACTTATAATAATGATAATAATTTAAATGAAGGTGGATTTGAAGTTGATTGTCCTGCTTGTGGTTCTAAAAATATGGTAAGTGAAAATGCAACTGAATTTATTTGCAAAAATTGTAAATCATTTTTATTACAATAAGCTTAAAAATAATTTTTAATTTAAAAAAATCACATTATGATTTTATTTATTATATTTTAATTAATTTTGAATTATAAAATTTCATATTAAATGGCTTCTATAAATCAAATTAAAGATAATGAAAATTTAGAATTAGAAGAAGCTATTATGCATAATATGATTGAAGAGTTTATGAATATTAGTGAAGAAGATAATAAAATTTTTAATACATTTAAAAATGAATTTTCTGATTTGAAAATATTACATTATGGTAGTTTAATGTTTATTCAGAATGATAAAAATATAGAAAATTTTCCTAATATTTCAGAATTATTACAAATATATGAAGAAATTTTTACAAATTTAAGCATGAAATCATCTTTAAGTTTAAAACTTGAAAAATGTAAATTTTTAAATAATTTTTTCTTTAGATTATATAATATATAATGATGGCTTCGTCACGATAGCTCAAAATGGAATGGGAAAAAAAATGCATATTTATAAAATAAAAACATTAATATTAATTTTACATTCAAATTCTCCTTCAAAATGTGGTATTTATAATTCAAGGGTATTAAAAGTTTTAAAACAAATTAAATTTATATAATTTTTTTCACTGAAATTTTCAAAATTAAATTAAATAAACTTTATTTCAAAAAATAGTGCAACAATCCTTCCTTTCTTCAGTAGTTCTTTTTAAAATATTTATACAAGCATCTTTAATTTCTGGAAAATAATCAGTTAAAAGTTGTTCAATCATATATCTATTATTACTTTTATCATCAATAGGAACAGAAATTAAATTTTTTATTCTATTTAAAATTCCACTTCTTGTTAAAGGATCAAATGTAATATCAAATTTAATTAGAACATATCTAATAGCTTCATTTTCATTAGGACCTTTTAATTTTAAATTTAAAGTTTTAGAAATACAATCATTATTTGTATCACATAATTCTTCAATTGAAGTTAAAAGTATATGTAAAATATATTGATTATTACATTCATACTTATCTTGTCCATTTATAATTATTTTAAAATTAGAAAAAGTTGTTCCTGAATTTCTTTTATCAACTAAATAATTTCTGTTTTCTATATTTAATATTTGAAAGTCATAATCATCAAAAGAATTAATTTGTTCTGTTATTAAAGTATTTGCAATTGGTTTATTAAAGTCAATATAATTTTGATCCTTTGGAATATTAATTTTCCCTCTTGTATATAATTTTTTTTCTTTAAATAATTTATATACATTATCATCGATATGTTTATCTAAATTTCTTATTTCAGCTTGATTTAAATCAGATAAATTTTCTTTATCAAAATCAGTATTTATAACTAAACAAGGTTGATACTCTCCACTAGGGAAATTTTTCATTGAAATTAAAGTAGATTGTAAATTTGAATGAAATTCTCCTTTTTTTTTATTATCAATGTTATTTTCTAAACGAGATAAAGTTTCATTTATCTTTGCTATTTTTTTAAGAATATCATTTTTTTTAATTGATTTTTCACTAATTTCAATTGAATTATTCGCATCATTTATTATTTGGGAAATTTTACTTATAAATTGATTAGTTACAATAGTTAAATCTTTTAAATCAGAATTTTGATTTAATTCATTTAAAATTTCTATCATTTTACTATTTTCTTTAGGATTTTCATATGGTGTATTATTAAAAGCAACTGAGTTAAAAGCATCATCTTCTTTTAAAAACCAAACTTTATTATCAAAATTACTATTTGAATTATATCCTTTAATTTTAAAAATTTGTTCGAATTTTTCTACTAAAAGATTATATCTCATTTCACTTATTTGTTCTCTATTTTCATCATCATCCATATTTAATTATTTTATTTAATATCATATTATGAAAAAAATGAAAAATTTCCATCTTCCTTGAATAATTATGTTGGTTCTTTTTTTTCAGCAATGAAATTTCCAGAATAATTAATAAAATTAAAGATTTAAATTAGAAAAATGATATTGTGGAAACATTCATTATAAAAAATTACTGTTGTTCTGATCAAATACTAAACAAATTCAAATCAAATATATTATTAACATTATAAAGATTATTCTAACCTTAAAATATCCGATAAAAAAATTCTTTGAATCTTAGTGATATTAGAAAAAAAGGTAATAATGAGAAATTAAATAAATAATCTAATTCAATGAATTTAAGTTATATTATCAAAAAAAAAGAAATGAAAAAAAACTAAATTTGAATTATTTTATTATAGATTTGATAAAGAAATAATAACAAAGAATTAGAAGAAAAAGTTACTATTAAAAATGTTAAATAAAGATTAATCTAAATAACTGAATATATAAAAACTATTAAAATTGATAAAAAAAAGATGAATATGATGAATTTAAATTAGAAAAGAGAATAAATATATTAATTTTTTTCAAACAAAAACATAAATATTGTTATAAATAAGTAATTAAAATTGTAAATGAATTTATGAAGTAAGAAATAAAAAAAAGATTTAAATAATACAGTGAAAAAAAGAGAAATTTATTGAATATAGTACTGTCATTAAACTAAAAATTCAATTTGTGAAAGATAAAAAATAGCTGAAATCGAAAAAGTTAAAGAGGCTATTATTCAAGGTATAAATTTACTTTCTAAACATAATAATAAAATTACATCAAAATTAGCTTCTTAGCAACATTTTAATAGTAATCTTATGTTAAAATGATAGATATAATATAATTGAAAATTTTATATAAAAAATAAAGTGTTGATTTTTAATGTTTTATATATATATATTTTTTTTTGGATATTCAAAAACCAATAAATTATAATCTATAAATATATAAAAAATAATCACTTATTATTTCAAATTGATAAATGTTATTTTAAGTTTGAAATAAATGTGAAAAAATCTTTATAAATCAAACAAAAGATATTTAATTTAATATTTCATAAAAATGGAAATCAATTTTTGTTTGTTTGAAGATGTATTAGATTTTTTTGGAATTAATGATGAAATGATTTTCGAAGATTTTCAAAATGACGAAACTCCTCGTATAAATAAATTTTATAGTTTAAGTAAAGCTTCAATGAAAAAAAGAATTAAATTATTTGAAAAATATTTATTTGGCAGAAAAGAAAGAAATAATTATGATGTAAATACCTTTAAAAGAAATAAATGTGGAAAAATAAAAAAATATTTTGGAAGGTTTTTTATGGAAACTATCATTAATTTATACAAAAATAAACTCTTAACTATTTTTAGAACTAAATCAGGATATAAGCATCTACTCTTATTATATCAATATTATTTAAACAAAAGGAATTTAAATAAAGATGAAGAATTTTTGAAATGTTTTCCTTCTTTGAAAAAACTGAGCATATTATTTGAACAAAATAATGAAAATTTTAATGACAAAAAAAATTTTAAGAATTTGTTGTTTATTAAAATATATATTGATTTATATGATAATTATATAAAAGATAATTCAATAAACTATCAAAAAAGGAAATTATTTTTCAAATTATCAATAAATTATTATAAAAAAATTTCATCTAAGAATTACGATGAAATTAAATGGAATATTGTTTCCATGAATTTACATTTTTATACAATTAAAGCACATCAATTTTATTTAGAAATGAATGAGAAAAAATATATTGAATATTTTTCAGATAAATTTTTAAAATTAAAAAATTTAATAGGTGGATTTCCGAATATGAATAATTTATTTTATTTATAAATATTTTAATTGATATAAATTTTCTTTTTCCCTATTCAAAAATTTAAACTCTTTATAATAAATTATATTTTTTAAATAAATGAATAAAATTAAAACAAAAGATCAAAAAGAAAAAGAAAATAAAAATAAAAAGATGGAGAAATTTAAATTAGAAGCAATAATATTAGATTTGAAAAATGATCTTAATTCCAAAAATGAAATAATAAAAATTCAAAGAGAAGATATAATAGAAATAAAGAAAAAAATAAAAAAATTAGAAAAACAAGTTCAATTTATGTCAAACTAAATAAATACATAAAGCATAATTTAATAATTTAAAAATTTATTCATAACAACCTTTTAAATAATCAATGACAACTGATAATTCTCTTGAATCTTGTTTACTCATTTTTCCAGAATATTTTCTTAAAATTTCAAATAATTTTTCATTTGCTTCATGTGGGCTTTCAATTTTAACATTAACAGTCTCATTATTTTTATTCATCATTTTTTGTTGCATTTTATTTAAAAATCCTCCCATTGATTGAAAAGCTCCTGTTAAAATTTCTCCTCCTTTTTTCATAGTATTTTCAACTTTTAATAAATTTTCTTCAGAAATGAAATTCTTAATAATTGATTCTTTTTTATTATTTTCTTCAGGTTCTTTTTCTCCTGTTAATATTTCATGAATACTAACTTTTTGTTTTTTCTTAAATAATATAATTGAATTTTTTATTCTTTCACTTATTTTAATTATTTTTACAATATTGTCTTGTTGAGGATATTTAAATAATAAAGTAAAACATTCAGTTTGTTCTCCTTCAAATAATTCTTTTCTAATATTTATTATCATAGCAAGAGCAATAAAGTCTATAAATATTAAAGGATAATTATTATCATCTTCATTTGCAAAAATAGCATCCCAAAAAATTAAAGTTTCTTTTATTTCAAATTCTCTACAAAAAATACATTTTAACCATCTTTGAAGTACAATTCCAATATTTAAATTAATATTTAAAAAATGTTGATATAATTGTTCATCAAGTGATTTTAATTTTTCATTAATTATTAAAGCACATCTTGTTAATAAAGGATTTTGAAATTCTTCTTTTGATTCTCTTGTCCATTCATTTTCAAATAATTGATATTTTTTATAATCTATTTTTCTCTGTTCATTTTCTTTTAAATCATATAAATCTTTCATTCCTTTTTTCATTAAATTACTAAAGCAATAATATAAATCAGCTTCAAGTTCATTTTCATCATTAAAAAATAAATATAAATCTTTAGCATTTTTCATAGCTGATTCAATTTGAGAGGAAAATTTAATTAAATTTTCTTTTGGAACTTTATTTTCATTTGGGAAATAAAAAGGATAAAAACCTAAAAAAAGAATTGATAATAAATCATTCATTCCTTGTTTATAACCTAGATCAATATTCTCTTTTGACCAAACAAGTAATATATCAGATAACATTTTTATAATTTTTTTATCATGAAATAAATTTAATTCTTGATATGTTCTTGCTAAATCTAATTGAATTAAATTTTTCATATCTTTTTCAACATAATAATTTTTCCAATCTTCACTTTTTGTATCTATTCCTCCTTGTAAAGGATCACCTTGTAATTTTTGTGGTTTTAATAATTGTTTACATTTTATTTTGTATTCTTCTCTTTTTTTTAATAATGATTCTATCCAATCTGAAAAAGTTTCATCTGGAGATAATAAATTTAAAAATATTTTCCATGATATATTTCTTATTTTATTTTTATCTATTTCTCCATTAAAACTCATTTCTTTTAAATGATTTAAATAATCTTCTTGAAGTAAATTTGCTTTAAAATATACTATGCATTCTTCTAAATTATATTTTTTCACTTCTTCATATTCATTTGTTTTAGTTGTCATTTATAATAAAAATATATATTTTTTAAATTTTTTTTTTTTAAAAAAAATGTAAAAATAATTTTATTTATTTTTTGTTGCATTATGCTGATTTTTTCAAAGTAGAAAATTTAATTCCTTTACCATCTTTAAAGTAATTTATTCCAATTAAAACAATATCTGCAATTTCCCAACTAATATAACCAAAATATAAAACATACATAAAAATATTAAAAGTAAATCTCGCTTTATAAGAGCCTAAACTTCTTTTGACAATTAAATCAAATAAAAGAATAAAAACAAAAGTACATAATTTACTAATACCATAAATAATTCTTTTAGCATAAAAATGACCAATTCCAAAAGGTAAAAATAATTCTAATAAAAAGAAAATCCATTGTTTTTTCATTTTATATTGACAGCTTTTAATATCATTTGAAATTTTTTTTTTTGGATCATGAGCATAACCATAAGGACATTGACATAAATTATCATTTAAACAATTGTCACAATTATTTTTTGTACATTTTCCTTTAACAAGATATCTTTCTGTTATTTCATTTATGTTATATGGATCATTTGATTTTCTTTTTATTTTTTCTCCTGATCTTAATTTTAATTTACCTGTGGAAATTTTTATTATTAAAATAAGGAAAATTTGAAAAAATAAAATATTTTGAAATTTCATATTTTATTATTATTTTATTTGAGTCGTTTTTAATAATTGAATTTTATTGTATTATCATTTAAAAATAAAATTAAAATTCAAAATATAATCAATTTTTTATTCATAGAATATAAAGTTTTAATAAAATTATTTAATGGTTACACCAATAAATGCAATTTTCAGTAGAAATTTAATAAAAGAAGAAGGAGTAGAAAATGATTATTTTTCTTCTAATGATAGTGAAGAAGATTCAAATGATCTAAGAAAAAAAAATAGAAAAAAAAAAAGAAATTCAATATTAAGTTTAGAACCTCAAAGTGTTGATATTTTTCCTGATAAAAGAGAAGATAATATTAAAAATATAAATGAATTAAGAAGACTGCATAATTCAAAAGAAACAAAATTAAGAAATGAAAAAATTGGATGGAATTTAGTTTATATGTTACTTTTTTCTGATTACTTTAATAATTTAAGAGATAGACAATTAAATAATAAAAATAATAATACATTATCCTTTTTTAACTTGAAAGAAATTGAATTGAGGATTAAAAAAATGATAAATAAAATAAAAAACAAAAGAATATATGATAATAATGTAAATAATAAAGATGAAGAAAAAATGGAATTTCCATCTCCAAAATGGATAGATAGACCATTTACTTCAATAATAAATGATTTTAAATATAATGAAAAAGAAAAAAATGATTTTATACCAGCATTTATAAATTCATTTAAAAATTTTTCAGATAATGAAACTAAAAAACATCAAAGAAATAAATCAAAGCCATTAATAAATACTTTTATTTCACAGAAAAATACTCAAAATTATAGTAATAACCTTGTTCCAAATTTAAGTTCAAAAAATGGAAATTCATTAATACCAACAAATACTGTTGAAAGAAAAAGAAAAAGTATGGCATATTCTGATCCAATTTTTAGTCCCTTTACTCAATTCATTAAGAAAAAAGATACAAAAATTAATTCTAATAATAGTAAAGTTAATTCTAATAAAAATCAAGGAAATAATAATAATAGTAAAGGTGCTGTTTTAACTATTAATTTTAAACAAAGAGAAAATAATAGTCCTACTAATTGTAATAATCCTAATATTGATTTGTTAAGAACTAATAAAAAATTTTATGATATGTTAGTGACTAAATATCCTAAAAATGAAGAAGATATTTTAAATATTAAAAATAATTTTATGGCTTATGATATTGAATTAAATAAAAATGAAGCTATTTTTAAAAGACCTGAAAATTTAGTTATTAAACATTTTTTTGATTTTCATATTGATAATAAAGAAAAAGATGTTAAAAAATATAATATTAGTGAAACTTTAATGAAACAAAGCAAAATTATTGATAATTTTATTGCAAAATTTAATGGAGTAATGAATTCAAAAGGAAAAAAAATAGGAAATACTGAAATAATATCTGAACTTTAAAAGTATTTATTATTTTTTTAAATATTTTATAAATATTTTAATTTAAAACAGTTCTTTAAATATAAAAAACTAAAATAAAAAATAAAAATATTTTTCATTGAAAAAATTTCAATCTTTTTCCCCAGATAATTAAAAAAAAATCATAGATGCAAAAAAAAAAAGAAAAAAAAGGAAAAAAACTCTGTTAAAAGTTTATTTCAATTCTTAAAATTAAATTAAATGAAAAATTATCAAATAAACTAAATCCTCAAAAAACTTAAGGTCTAGTCATAGATAATTTAAGAGTACTAACCTTTCTATCTCTTCCTCTAATATTTTCAACACCATTATAAGATTCTTCTCTAATATCTTTGAATCCAGCTAATCTAGCATAAGCTTCAATTTGTCCAGCATCTAAATCTTGAAGGACACTTAAAGGTTGATGAACAATAATTTCACATATTGCTCCTGATTTTAAACATTTTGCAATATTAAATAATGCAATTGCTCTTAAATAATGTGCTGGAGAATGTGCTATTAAACAACGATCAAATGATGCTTTTGCAAAATTTTCTACTGCACTTAAGTGAGCTGGGTGTACTACCATTACTCCTTCTTCTCCGTCGTGACTGTCCACTCCATCAATTATTAATAGTCTCTCTGACATTTTTTTATATAGGATTATTTTTTATAACTTTGGGTTTTAATTGTTTTTTCATTGAGGTTAATTTTTTTTTTTATTTTTTTTTGATTAATTTCTTTTTTTTTTGTTAAATATAATTATTTAGTTAATGTATTTGGAAAAAAAAACTTTTAAGAAAAAAAATTTTGAATTAATTTAAAAAGGTATTTAAATCTCATCAATCCTAATTCACCAGTGTTTCAAGGGTACTTTATTATGATCAACATATTTATTTGCAGCAAATTTGATTATATCAACAATCCACCAAATAAACAAGACAATAAAGCTAATATAAACACTTAAAGTAACAACAATCCCTAAAATATCTTTACTTTTTTCAATAGTTAAAACCTTAGCTAGAATTAGTCCACATAAAGAGAAAAAAACAATAGAAAAGAAAGTTTTAAAAAATCCTTTCCAAACATTACCAATAATATAATGTCCAATACCGAAATTAGTTAATAATTCCCATAAAAATGAAGTTAATTGTTTATGTTGTTTATAAGAACAATATACTGATGGATTTGAATTCCTTGGATCATTAACATATCCTCTAGCACAATAACATGTGTCTCCTGAATCATTACAAAAATTTGGTGATGGACATATTGTTTGAGAACATTTTATATTTATTGCTGTATATAATGAATGTGATGGAGTTGTTGATGTGTCTTTTTTTGTTTTTTTCATTTTTTTCGATTTTTTTAAAAGACTGTTTGATGAAGTTATTAGAAGAATTAAAATTATTGTTTCTGTTAGGACTTTCATCTTTTTTTCTTATTATTAATAAAACTAACTGTTTTTTTTTATTTTTTTTTTAAATAATTTTTTTATGTTTACAGAAAATAAATATTATTAAAATTAAAGGAAAAAAAGAAAACAAAAATACGAAAAAAAATATAAACATTTGAAATTAACATTTAATTTCATAATATTATAAACTTACCTTTAAAATGTTTTTTAATTCATTCAACTTGTTTTTTATTATAAATTAAAACTAAAGGATGAAAACCTCCAAAACAAATATTTTAGAATTTAGTGTATCAAATTCATATGAATGAAAAAGTTAATCATTTTTATATTTATTACCTAAACTATTGAGTAATCTATTATTTCCCCAAATTCAAATAGTAGGAAAGCATTGATATTATCAATAAATTCATTAAATTGATAAATCAACTTCAATATTTTTTTTATATATATCCTTGAAAATAATATATTCTTTTAACAAAATTAAATTTTTATGAAGTTAGATATATCATAATATTCGAAGAAAATGAAACATTTCATTAACATTTTCATTACTATAAGTAATCTTTAAAAAATTGCTTTTCTAACAAGTTTCAATAATGGAAACATTATAAATTCAAGACTATCATTATTTTTCCTCATACTTTTCAAGAAGATAATAAGGTTAACATAAATGAAATTGAAAAATAATTTACTCTTAATTATTTTTCAATATCCATCCATTAAATTTATTATGGCTATCTCTTGATAATTTAATTTATAATTTTCTTTTGACTATATTTTTGAATTATTTTTTTGAGATTGGAATTGATTATTGTCAAAATAATAATAATTTATGAATAAATAAAATAAACTTTTTATTAATGTTCATTCTATTCTAAAGTTATTAAAACTTTTTGTGACATATTTTAAATCAATCTTTCTGATTCAAATTAAAATTGAATATTTATTTTGAAATTTTATATAAATGTAATCCTTTAAATTATGATTTTCCTCAAATTAATATTTTTCATATAGCATTTTGGGAATGAAAAATTCGAAATTTGAAATATCTTTCCATAAAATTTTATAAGATTGAGGAGAAAAGTAATTCTTTTTTAAGATTTTTTCCATTATTTTTTTCGAATTCAAAAAAATTTTTGACAAAAATATGAAATAAAAATATATTTTGCCAAATTATCATTAATTTTATTTGCTTTTTATATATGATTCATTATATGTTGAATCTATTAGAATGTTATTAATTGATATTTTTAACATAGAGGTTTTAAATTTCATTTTAAGTATAATTTAATTTTTCTTCTAATGTTGATTAAAAATAAAAATTATTTTTTCTAAGAATGCCATATAAGAAACTTTTAGGTGTTAAAAACGTATTTTTTGAATCTAAGAAAAAACCTGTTCAACAATATTCATCTATTCTTTCCTTTTTTTATTAATAATATTTAAAGAATTACTTGAGATTATTATTAGCATTATTTTAGATTTTGTTTTTAAAACAAAACTTTTCTTTTTCTTTTAGAAGAATCCCAAACTCCCATTTTGATTTAAGAAAGAAGTAATTATTTTATTTTTAATTTAATAATTCATTTAAATTTAATTTATAAAAATAATCTATTATAAATATATATTTTTAAATTACTCTTATTAATAATTATAATTTCCTTTACATACATAAATAACCTTAAGGAATAAAGGATATAAAATGAAAAATTGATTAAAAACTTACAAACACTCAATATTAAATTTTTATTTTAACTTACTACTCATTTATTATTCATTGGTACTTTTAATATTTTTTGTTAAAAAATATTAAAGGTTACCATAAGGTGTAAATATAGTTTTCATACATTTTTGATGATTAAATGTTGAATAATTAAATGATATTTTACATCTTTTATTTCTTATAATAGTATTACATTTTTTATTCTGTAATTTATTTGAAGAAAAATCATCATGAAGTCCATATGGTATACTTGAAGAATAGAAATCAGGATCATTTTCAATAATTGGGTTATCAATATTCTTATATTCTTTTATAAAATTAATTGTTGATTTTGGAATATAACTTTCATTCTTTCTATGACATTTAGTGATTTTATCACAATTTAATTTTAATGTTCTAGAATAATTTCTTAAAAATTTAATACTTATATGGGTTTGATCTTCATTATTATTATTATATAATATTATCTTTGGAGTATTATAATTAGTTTTTAAAGTATCATTTGTATCTTGAATATTTTTCTTTTTATCATTAGTATAGACTAAATCTAATTTATCATAAAATGTTTTATTCTTTTTATCTGAAATTATTATCTTATTTATTTTTTTAAAAATTTCCATATAAGGAATTTCATTTTCTATTTTAGTTTTAGGAGATATTCTAAAATCTTTTTGATTTTCTTTTATTTGAGTTACTTCAAATTCAAATTCATTATTAATTGTAATTTCTATGTTACTATAAGAATCATATAAATTTTTTGGAGATACTGAGTTAATTAATATAGGAGAATTAATAAAATTTTTTATTTCAGAAGAAATTTTGATTAATAAATTTGTTCTAAATTTATTGGCTTTCAAAAATCTCTCCATTTTATATTTAGATTTTCTATAATAAAATTCATTCAAAAATAATATTTTTCAAACCCTAAAACAATAAAAATTTTTTTATTAATCAATTTTTAATTTAAAAAATCGATTAAATAGTATAAAAAGAAGATGGGAAAAAATAGAAGAAAAAAGAGTTTAATAGAAACATTAAAATATTGTAAAACAAAAATTAAAAACAACCAAACAAATCAAAAAAGAATATTCATTTAATCAATGAATCATGAATAGGAAAAACGAACTAAAAACAAATTATTCTATAATATTTAATAGAAAAATCTTTAAGAAACTATCATCAAAATATATAAACATACATAAATAAAATATTTATAATTAAAAAAATCATGAATATGAAAAAGAAAAAGATTTTCTTTATGTAAAATTTCCTTTTTATGCTTTTTTACAAAATATAAGAAAAAATTTAAACCTATTAAGTTTAGTATGAATAAAAGATATTTTTTCTGATTTTGGTGAAGAAAAAAACTAATATATTTATGAAATGTTTCTACATAATAAGAGAAAGAATGAAATATAGGCTTTTTATTTATTTGATGGAAAAGTTTCCTAATTATATAAACATGTAATGTATTGGATGCTTAAATTTTATATTTTTATTTATTATTTCTTTATTTTGATTATTTATTGTTTTGTTATTTTTTATTTATTTTTTTATTTTTTTAAATTTTTTGAGTATGAGTATTCTTCCAAAGTCAGTGAATAAGTTTAGAAACAAGAAAAAAAGTTCTAATTTGAGAACGACAAATAGTACTAATGAAAATACAAATTTAAATAATTCAAAAGTTGACAATTCTAAATTTGCTTTTAATCAAACTTCTAATACTATTAGTCTAAATTTACCAACTTTAACAAAAGTAATTAGAACTGAAGAAGATTTTTTATTCAAAAGCGTCAGAAAAATTCAAAATGAAGATGATGTTTATAATATTGAAAATAAATTAGAACAAAAAAAAAATGAAGAAAACAATAATGACAAATATAATTATTCTAGAGAAAATTATATTTCTCAAAGAGAGACTTCATTACCTGTTAAAATTATAGATAAAGAATATGAAAATTTATCAAAGTTTCAAAAGGTAAAAGAAGATAAAAACAATAAAAGTTTAAATATTTTATTAAAAAAAACAGAACTTCAAAATAATAAAATAATCAAAAAACAAAATATTTTCCAAAAATTATTAGGAAACAAATGTTTTTGGTTAAAAATAATTTTGATTATATTTTTCATTATTCTCTTACTTGTTTTTTTAACTTTTTTGATTTTAACAGAGTATAAGGATAATTAACATTAAGATATATATATTATATAATGTTTATTATTTTTTTCTAATATATAAAAATAATTTAAAAATGAAAATAATTTTTAAAATAAAAAAAATGAAAAGAAATTTTTCTTTTAACATGTTTAGAATTTTAAAAGGTAATGATGATTCTTTTTATGAAACAAAATTTAATAAAACATTCAAATATAACAAAGAAAATAGTTATTGTGGAAATATAAGAAAGAAAAATAAAGGAAATTTAAGGTTAATAATAACTCCTGATAAAGATAATCACTTTTCAACAACAACTGATTTAAAATTTGTTCCAAAAAAAAAGAAAATAATAAATAAAAAAATTCAAATTGTAAATAATGAGAGTAAAATATATTTTCCAAAGGAAAAAAATAAAGAAAAAGAAAACGAAACAAATAACAACGAAAAGAAGAAAATAAAATATAATTTTAAAAATATAAAAATTGTGGGAAATAAAGAAATAAACGAAAAGAATCAAAATTCTGATTCAACTATTTCTCATTTATCGATATTTAATTCATTAAATCCTGGAAGAAAAAGTAGTTCTTTAAGTATTGATTTTACAAAGTTATTAGCAAACAACGATGAAGTCAATGATAAAAAGAAACAAACGATTGATCAGGAATCCTTTGAAAAATTTTATAAAAATATTAATGATTTATTAAATTTAAATTAATTGTAAATTAAATAATATGATTAATATATTTATGCAATTTTGTGAAAAATTTTTAATATATTCTGAATATATGAAGTATTATTATTTATTTTAATTTTATATAAAAATATTATTATTATTTATATAAAAGATTTCAATTTATTTATTTTTAGCTATTGAAAAAGTATATTTTAAAACAGCATTTTTTGTTTTATTGATGATAAATCTTCTTCATTTAATTGTATTGATGAATTTAAAAATTCATTTTATTCAGAATCACTGTTATATAATTTATAATTATTTATTAATGAACTCTGAAAATAAAAGTCATTTAAATTACTTATCTCAATTAATTGAATTTAATAACAATATTAAAAATTATGATTTAAGTCGAATTTATATTGAAGAATATTATAGAGTTCTTCAAGAAATTTTAGGAAAAGAAATTTCAATTTTAAGATGTAAAAATTGTGATTATATTTTTGATTCAGGTGAAAATTTTAAAATAATAAATTCAAAAATCAGTAAAAGCAATCCTAATAATCTTGATATAGTAATTCAATGTTTAAAATGTAATAAAAAGTTTATAAACTCTTTAAATAAGTTACAATAAAAATAAAAATTTTAAACAAATATTATTTAATTTAGATTATTAATTCTCTTTCAAAATCACTGAAATTTATAATCCCATTATTGTCTAAATCCATATCATTAAAAATAAGATCAATTTCAAATTGAGTTAAAAATGTATTATTATCTTCTAAAAATATTTTAAATTCAATTTTACTTAATTTATCATCATTTGAACTATAATGAGTAATTAAATCCCAAGTTTCTTTACATGAAAAATTATTTAATTTAAGTGTATTTTTTAATTCATAAAAATAAGATTCTACTTGGATAAATGCTTTTATTAATTCTTTTAATATTATATTACTCTCTTTTGAAATTTCTGAAAAACCTTCCATATTATCTTGTCTATTTTTTATTATTGAAAGATATTCATCTTTTAAAGGAAGAATCATATGACAAAAATCTTCATAATTTAAAATATCATCATTATCTAAATCATATTTTTTATATAAAAGATAAATTTGATCTTCTGTTGGAAATAATTTTAATTTGTTACAAATTTCTATAAAATTTTCTTTTTTTATTTTTTCGTTTTTTGAAGTGTCAAATATATAAAATAAATTTGGGAGTGATATATCCTGCTGTAAACATAATGTTTCTTTTAAAGACTCTATTAAATTCTTTTTTGATATTTTATCTATTATAAAATCTAAAAAATATATTATATATTTATTTTTATTTTGAAAATCATAATCTTTATTTTCTTTATTTTTTTCTTTTATTTGGGTTTTATTATTATTTTCATTATTTTCTATTAACATTTTTTTTGTATCAGGATAAAAAATTGTGTCTTGATTTGTAATAATAGTATTTTCATGATTTAGAGGATTAATTAAGTTTGTATTTAAATTATTTTTAAATACATTATTTTTATTATGAAAAGATTTTGTTGAACCATTCAAATCAGCATTGGAATTATCATATCTTATAATATTTTTTCTTTTTTTTCTTGTTTCATTATTATTATATTGTAAATTATTATTTAAATATGATTTATCAAATATTATTTCATTAAGTGAAGTATCTAAAATCTTAGGGTTATATAAATTATTATTTTGATTTATATATTTTTCATAACTATTCTGAAAAATATTCTTTGGTTTATTTTTAATTTCATAAACTTCATTGGAGAAAAAAAAGCCTTCACTATATTTATTATTTTTTTTTTCTATATCATAATTTTTTCTTTCTTCAAGATAACTAGAAATATTATTTTGTCTTGAAATTATTGAATCTTGGACATGAGGTGTATTAGAAGAATCTTTAAAAGGATTTTTTACTTTTTTATTAAATTCATAATTTTTATCAGAAATTGATATATCTCTAAAAGGAGAATGAGAATTTGAATTATAATTTAAATTTTTATTTGGACTTAAATTTAAATGTTTTAAATTTAAAGGTTTATTATGATTTTTTTTTGAATAATTATTATTTATTGAATCTAAAATAAGTGTTTTTGAAGAATTTGAATGATTATAATTTGAAATTTTTTCAAAAGAATTTTTATCATATCTTGATGGACTTGTTTTATTATAATTTAATTTAGGAAGTGAAGTTTTTTTTTTCTACAAAAGAATTATTTTTTGCTAATTTATTTAAAATATATTCTTCAATTTTATTTTTCATACTTGTATTCATAGGAGAATAAATACTTTGATAATTATCACATATACTCAAATGAATTGGAGAAGGTGTGTATGAATAATCATTAATTAAGTAATTTTTATTCGGGAAAAAAACTTCTTTAAATTCTTCGTAACTGACTTTATTATCATTATCTAAATCAATTCTATATATAATATTTTTAATTTTTGAATCTTTAATATATTTCTCATTTAAAAAATGTTTAATATCTTCAAAATATAAATAATTATTTCCTTTTGATATATTCATAAAGGCTTCATACACATTAAAATCTTTAGTATTTTTAATGCTAAAAGTAATTTGCCCAAATTTATCAATTAAATTTAATTCTTCGATTAAAATGTTTCCATAAATTTCATTTGGATGAATATTATTAATTGATTGAGGATTTTCTTCAGGAAATTTAGGTTTAATAAAATTTAAAAAATCATCAAAATTAATTGTAAACTTATTATTTTTATCATATGTTCTAATTAATTTTCTTAAATTAAAAGTATTAAAAGAAATATTATGAAAAGATAAAAAATCTGAAAAATCAGTTAAACTTAAGAAATTTTTTCCATTTACATCTAAAGAATGAAAAAAATCAATAGGAGAAAAATTTTCAACCGCAAACAATTGTTTTCTTAATATATCAATTTGTTCATCATAAAAAATAATAGTTTTAAATAATTCTTTAAATTGATTTTGTGACACTTTATGGAATGTATTCATCTTTTATTTTAAATTCAAAAAAAATAAAAATAATTGAATTGATTTAATTAAATTAATATAATTTTATGATTAACAAAAAAAGAAGTTTATAATATAAAAACAAAATTTATTATTAATTTTTTAATATAATTACATTAAAAATGGATATGTTGACTGAAGAAGAATTAACAAAAATAAAAACAATATGTGAATATATATTCTTTGATCAATATAAAGACACTTCTTCGTTCCAAGGATTTGAAAGAGCTTTTAGTTGTTTAATCCCCAAAATAGAAATTAAATTAGATACAGTTTTTAAAGATATTTGTGGAGAAAAGAAAAAATATATAACTTTTCGGAGATTTGTGAAAGCATATTTAAAATATAAAAACAATGAAAATTTAAATCCAGATACAATAAATTTTTTCAATGAACTTTTTAATAATATATTAAAAGAACCAAAAGATTTTATTGGGAAAGATATGGAAAAAGTATTAAAATTCACTACAGCAACATATAAAAGTAGAGAATGTTTAAGTAAATTAGTAGTATTAACAGATGAAAAAGGGAAAATTCATGGAATAAATATTCAATATGAAGATGTAATAACATGTAAAATGTTTCCAAGAAAATTAGCAAATCAATTAATAACAAAATTAGAAATGTTATTTGGAATATTAAATGAAGAAGAAATGAAGAAGAATAAATTAGCAAATATATTAAAAATAAAAGAAAAATCATATAGAGATGCAATTACTCATATATTTGGAACAATTGAAAATGAAATAACTTTTCTTGGGTTTAAATGTCGTTCAGGGAAAACTGAATTTATTGGAAAACCAGAAGGAAAAGGATTTTTATTTGGTAAATTTGGACAACAATTTCATTATATTAAATTACATATGAATTTAAATGGAATTACTAAATTTGAACCTCATTTTATTGACAGTAAAAGAAAAAATGTATTTTTAACTGGGAAATTATCTCAAATCACAAATGCATATTTAGACAAAGAAGAAATTATAAAGGATGAAGAACACTTACAAACTTTAACTGATGAAATTGAAATTGATAAAATGATTACTACTCCTATTATGAAAGAAAGTTATTTTTTTAATAAAAAATTAAAAGATAAAATATGTGGACAAGAATTTACTGAAGTTTGTGATTATACTCCTAGGAAATGGTTACTTGATCCTAATGTTAATAAAAGAAAAGAAAATGGAGAATTTTATACTTTAAATGAGATATTAGGAGGTTATAATGAAGAAGTTAGAAAAAGTTTAAAGAAACCTGAAATTAAAAAGATAAAAATATATAAGGTAACTAACAATAAAAAAAAAAATGTATTAAGAAGTAAAAAACCAAAAGTTAATACTGATGTTTGGGATGGAAATACAGTTAAAGGTTTAAATGTAAAAATGATTCTTCAAAGTAAAGATAATTATAGGAAATTATTAGATAAATTAAATTATAAGATTCAAAATGATATTAGGAAACAAGATCCTGAAGTTTATGATTTACAAAAGAATTTGTTAAATAAAATAA
>JAEEGL011025941.1_pt1 | contig 58467 bp, 54 predicted proteins | sample 9134231 | NCBI WGS metagenome assembly JAEEGL01 (sample SAMN16246548, study PRJNA631951) | gut metagenome | biome: gut microbiome; feature: rumen; material: fiber-attached | host: Bos | place: Iran: Karaj | collected 2018-10
AAGATTATTTACATTATCATTAGTTATTTCTGCTATTTCCATTTGATTAATATATTCAATCATTATATTAAAATTAGAAATAGCATCTAAGAATTGGCCAAAATCCATATTAAGATTTTTACCATTTACAGAAGTACCCAAAGATTTAGCAAACTTAATTAATTCTTGCATTAATGCTACAGAATTTTCATCTGCACTACCAAAATCAAAGTTAACTTCAAGAGGATTGTTAGGATCCATCCCTATAATAAGACCATTGGATAAAGCCTTTTCAAGTGTATCTATCTGATTCTTAAAATCCTTACTTAATTCTACTTGAGGATTACTTCCTGTAACTTTACTATTTAAGTTATTGTTTAAGTTATTATTTAAATCAGTAATAGCAGTAGATAATTGACTAAATGCACTAGTATTAAATCCACTAATAGCAGCATTAAGTTTATTTATATTACTTTCTAATCCAGCATATCCAGCAGCTAATCCGGCTGCATCTTGCTGAATTGCTTGTTGTGCCTGTTCATCCCATACAGTATATTTACCTGTAGATAAAATACTAAATATATCAGCAATTTTAGGTAAATGGTTTACTAAAAGCTCATTAATTTTAAGTAAGATTTTAGTTTGAGCTACACCTATTTCATGCAGTCCTATAACAGTTGAATATATATTATCTTTATCACTTTTATCAGTTAATGCATTAAGAATATTATTTATGTCAAACTGTATAACATTAGATATAGTAGAATTAGTTGGAGTAGTTGCACGTCCTAATTCTTGAGTATTTGCTAATGGAGCAGTATATTTTTCCTTTTTAGCCATATATAAAATCTATTATTAATGCATTAAATTGTATAATTAAAAATAAATTCTATATATAAAAAAATATGGTACACACTATTTCTAATGTATACCATATATTGATAAAATATTCTTTACTTAACCCATTATCTTATCTATTGAATTGTCTTTAGCATGATACCAACGATCATTGAACTGCGCTGTTATCTGTTCTCTATTATATTGATATTCAAATCCCCATCTATTACGAATATTAATCTCCGCTAGGCGAGGTGCTGTAGCAAATCTCTTTTCAATAAGATAGTCAAGACTTAAATACTTAAAATGAAATAAAAATAATCCATTTACTCTATCCATTTTACCTTTACAAACTGGACTTGCATAATGACCACCAACACAACTATTAAGTTCTTTAACATTATTGGGGTTAAATATAATAGGCTTATCCCATGTAATAGGAGGCTTCATACAGGTCTTTATCTGATCATGAAGTAAAAGTCCTTCTTTATACTCTGGAAATGTCAAAGAAACAAAATCATAACCATCAGGAATACATACATCTACATTATTATCTTTAGCAAACTCTAATGTTTTCTGTAAATCTTTTGCCCAAATAGTCTCATCAAGGTCAGATACAATTACCCAATCAACACCCTTATCTTTACATTCTTTCCAGCAACTATCTTTTATTCGTCTATGAATATCATCATTGACTTGATTATTTGTTGGAATAGGATAAGGTCTTACTTCTATCCAATCATACTGTTTAAGATAATCCACACTGCCATCATCAGAATTATTATCAAAGACAACTACTTTATTTGCTATCTTAGACCAATAATCAATCATAAATGGAAGTATAGGCATCTCATTCCAGCAGAGAACATACCATACTATATTAAAATTTGTCAGTTTCATATTCAATAATTAATGTTTTATGTCCGAAGACCCAAACCCGGCTGCTCCGCGCTGAGAATCTTTCATTATCTTATCATAATCGTTCTTATCTGTACATACACAATTATAATGAAACACAGGTAAAATGACCATCTGCGTAATCTTATCTCCACAATAAAATACTCCATCAGTATCATTATTCTTCGTATAAGCTAATGACAGATGAACAAACCCTGCATAATCTTCATCAACAACACATGCACGAGTATCAAATCCTTTATTTCCTCTACCACTCTTATTAAAGAAAATACCAACAGTATCAGGTTCAAGTGCCACCTTAATACCACTATTGATAAGTATGTGATCAGAATTATTAAGCCTTAAACCTACTTTATGGTCTTTACTACACACCAGATAAATTTTTGCAAAAAGACAAATCCTACGATAATCATTATTGCTGCTTTGTTTCATAAGATAGGAATCTAATGCTAAATACAGATGCAAAAAGTTAAATAGGTTATTTACTACAAACTCTTCATACTCATCTTCAAACTCACCAAAATATTGATCATTTTCTTCAATATTAAATACAACCTTATAAGAAGCCTTATTTTCCATAAGGACTTCATAAAAAATATTGAGATAGTCATTTAATTCTTCTATGCTCTTCTTATATGAATTAGAAAAAGCTGTAAGAATCTCTTCTCGCTCAATTTCATTTTCTGGACAAATATCTGGAACATAAAAATCAAGACCGGCTGCTGTATATGTAGAGGTCGGTGTTATTCCAAATGCATTATATATCTTTAAATCTCTCATATAATTAATATAGTACTTAAAAATTATTATTTAATCAATCTTTTCTCCACAATAAGGGCAATACTTATAATTAGTTTTGAGTTTACGTCCACAAGAATGACAATAAATCTTCCTTAAATCTGTATCATTAAATTTCTTACGAGACTCTGGAAGTATCTTTATATGCTCACTTCTATATGAGTAATATTCAAAGCTGTCATAATTATTTTCAAACTTTTGGTTAGAATAATCTCCCTTAGTAGTCTTACCAGTCTCCATCACTGTTTGAGAACAAAATGTAGCAGTAGTACCAGCAGTAGGATAAGCAGTAGTATTCCACTTATTTTCTAATGGCTCACATATCATACTATCATTAGAGATAGATGTTTTACAAGTAGAATAAGGTTCACTAAAATTGGTATTATATTGGTTAAAATTGGTATTATATTGATTATCTAATGACCAATAAATAAGTGGCTCCTTATATAATGTATTATTGCTTACTTGCTTCCTATAAAATGATACATCAATATTACCATTACAACTGATAGCTGCTTTTACCTCAGCATCATCACCATCTACACTATAAACTTTAAATTTGAATTTATTAGGAGTATCTGTATATCTTTCTAACCAGATACGTTGCCCAGGATAGATAACAATATCATTACTAAGATCTATACCGTCAACTTTAATCCTAGCACAAATTGTATCTTTCTCAGGGTTGAATAATTGGATTTGGAATTCATCACCATCTTTAAGATAAACTACACGGTTATTATATTTTTCATGGTGATACTCTTTAAGCAGAGATTTGTTCTTTGCAATTTTTACATAATTTGTATTCATAAAAGTACTTAAATATATATTTATACTCTATAATGATGAATTTGATTCTATTATAAATCTCAAAAGAACAACAAACTATTCTCTTCACCATTATAAATAAATATTCCTATATATAAAAATAGTAAACTAAACTTAAAAATTAAAATAAAAAAGAGTGAATTAATTAAAATCCACTCTTTTTCACAAATAAATTATAAACTACTAAGGTTCTTCAGGAGATTCTTCACTAGAAGTTTCTTCTTCAGGAGAAGGCTCAGGTTCTGGAGTTGGTTCTACTGGAGTTTCAGTTTCTTCTTCAGGATCTGGAGTTGGTTCTACTGGAGTTTCAGTTTCTTCTTCAGGATCTGGAGTTGGTTCTACTGGAGTTTCATTTTCTTCAGGAGATTCTATAGGTGTCTCCCCTTCAGATTCATTTTCATTAATGACAACATTATATGCTGCATCATCACTTAATATACCAACCTCAAATGAATTATTTGCAACAATCACTGAAGCTGATTCAGAATCAGTAACAACCATATTTACACTTGATTCACCGAAGTCAAATACTACTGAAAGCTCTACATCAGTAGGTACTTCTGCAGTATATACCAAATCCGTAGTTTCTACCTCAGCTTCTCCTTCGCCGGATTCACTCTCAGAATTAAGTATAAATGCATAATCTGTTGTACCATCAGTAGCATTAATTGTTGGCTCAACTAAAGTATTATTAGTAACATTTAACGTAATAGTTACATTATTGCCAGATTGAGATTCATATTCAAATCCAATGGATTGCCCTGTAACACCATTATATGTTGTTACTAATACTATTTCTTCATTGTTACCTAAATTACGGATATGATTTTCTATTCTGAACCATCCTCTATTTAATGAATCAAAAGATATTTCGAATGGTGTACATTTATTACCTCGAACTCCATTTATAGCAAAATATGCTTCCATATCACAATAATTTGTTATATCTGTTGGAGCACCTCCAAATGTATATGATACTGTATAATTGTGATTTTCTCCCTTTTGCCATGATTCTTGACCAGGATAATCAACTAAATTTACATTAACAGTACCTGCAGGAGCAATAATATTTACTATAACATTACATTCTAAAGTTTGATTATTATATTCATACTCACATGATATATAAGTAGTACCAACAGAAACACCAGTTATTCTACCGCTTTGATCAACTATTGCAATATTACTATCATTAGAACTCCAATTATCACAATTTTCTATTAATATAGTTTCAGTATATTGCGGTACTTTAATATGTGATTGTGGATTTAATACCCAGTGATTAGCATACTTAAATGATTGTGGACTTGCATAATCACCAACTTCAATAGTTAATGTTTGCTGTTCAACTAAAGGTTCTATATTAATATTTAAATCAATATAATTATTTGAAGTATAATTATATCTTAAATATGTATTACCAGCATCTCCAGTACTACCATCAGGATAACCAAAATTAATGTATGAGTAACCGGTAGTATCTCTTTCATATGCAGCATTAGCAATATTTTCTGCTCCGGCATATGATAAATTAGAACTATGTATTAAAGCGGCGCCTTCAATATAATTAGTAGTTCCAGAAATAGTATATGCTATCTTTAATGTACTACTTAATGAATGGTCATCATCAAACATTAAATCTCTTGTTATACTATTTATATTACTACCCATATACCACCAAGAATATGATACTGCTGTATAATGTGCAGTAATATTTACATCATTATTAGGCATGGTAAATTCTAATACTGCAGAAGTATTTGATGATGAACCACTACCTGTTCCAGAACTTGTACCAGATCCAGTACCATCACCACCAGTAGTTGAAGTATTTCCTCCATCTATATCATTAGTAGGTCCAGGCTCAGTATTTCCTGTTCCTGTTCCACTACCTCCGGCAGTTCCATTACCACCACCGCTACCGGCAGTAATAATAGTTAATCCTGAAGGATATTCCCAATGATCAAATACATAACCAGGATTAGCAGTTGTCGTTATGGTTACAGTAGCGCCAGTATTATATTGTCCTGCACCAGTTATGGTACCTGCTTCATTAGGATTTACACTAGTATAAACATTATGTGAAACTGTTTGTGGAATATAATATGCTACGAATGTCATGTTATTAGTAACATTATATGCAGTATATTGATAATCACCACCAACTATTTCATATGATGAAACTTGCGTACCATTTTCTTCCAATTTATTTAAAGTATAGCTGCTAGATCCAAGAGAACCGGAAATTGTAGTATAACTTCCATGCTCAACTGGATTAGGATTAGCTAATATCCAAATACTTTGGTCACCATCCGCTCCGACAATACTTGTATTAATATTATATGTTTTCTTACTAAAGTTAGCAACTAATGTTCTAGCATTTTCGACAGTAAATGTATAATTGGCATTAGTAGAAACTTGACTTCCATTTTCTGTCCAATTATCAAACGTATAACCATTATTAGCAGTTGCTCTTACTGTACAAGATGATCCATATTCTTTATTACCACCACCATCTACAGTACCGCTATTTGCAGGATTAACTGAAGTATTTATATTATAATGTTTTTTATTAAATTTAGCAACTATAGATATTAATTCCTCTTCATCAACTATAAATACATATGGATTATTAGAAGATATTTGTTCTTCTGTATCTAAGTTAAACCATCCAGCAAATTCATAACCAGTATTAGCATATGCTGTTAATGTGCATTGGTCACCTTGATGATAAATACCAGTACCATCTATAACACCTGTATTTTCAGGATCAACAGTTACATCAATTTCAATATTCTTTGCATTAAAGTTAGCAACTAATGTTCTATTACTATCAACAGTAAATGAATAAGAAGCGTTAGTAGAAACTTGACTTCCACTCTCAGTCCAATTAACAAATGTATAACCAGTATTAGCAGCGGCAGTTAATTCACAAGTTGCTCCTGAATTATATGTTCCATAACCAGATACTGAACCACCTGTTAAAGGATTAGCAGAAGCAGTAATTGTATATGATGGTATTGTTTTATCATTAAATATTGCTATATATTCAACACTATTTGTAATTTGTATAATTCTAGGATTTTGTGTATTACCATCATTCCATTGACTAAATTCATAACGATCAGAATCAGTAGGTGTAGCAGTTATTGTAACACTATCATTATAGTAATAATTTTGTTTATCTGGATTTTTAGATACTGTTCCCTTATTTGGATCATTAGAAGAAACTGTAAGTGTATATAAATTTTGTTGGAAATTAGCAACTAATGTTCTATTACTATCAACAGTAAATGAATAAGAAGCGTTAGTAGAAACTTGACTTCCATTCTCAGTCCAATTAACAAATGTATAACCATTATTAGCAGTAGCAGTTACTGTACAAGATTGTCCATGTTCATGTGCTCCTCCACCTGTTACAGTACCTCCAGCAGTAGGATTAGCACTTACATTAATTGTAAATGCATTTTGTGTAAAGTTAGCAATTAATGTTCTATCTCCAGTAACAGTAAATGAATAAGAAGCATTGGTAGAAACTATATTACCATTTTCTGTCCAATTAACAAATGCATAGCCATTATTAGCAGTTGCAGTTACTGTTATATTACTACCTTCTGCTTTACTTCCTCCTCCGTTTACCGTACCATAGTTAGGGTTATTAGGAGATACTGATATATTATGATATACAGTATCTTCAGCAAAATTAGCAGTTAATGTTATATCAGTTGTAACTTCAAAGTTATAAGAAGCATTATTAGAAACTACAGTGCTTCCTGATGTCCAGCTAACAAAATGATATCCAGTATTTGCAGTTGCTATTACTGTACAATATTCTCCACTATAATATGATTTACTACTATAACCACCCTCAATAATAGCAGTACCATTTCCGCTTGTACTTACTTGAACATTATATTTAGCATCTTCAGTAAATACTGCACCAATAGTATGGTCACGGTTAACTATTAATGAATAAGGGTTAACATCACCACTTATAGTTCCTGTCCAACTAACAAAGTGATAATGATTACTAGGGATTGCTTCAATACTAACTTCTGCTCCAGCATCGTAAGTATTATTTTCTGGTGTAATCTCAATAGTACCATTAACCATTGAAGGATCCTTTGTAATAGTATAAGTCTTAACGTAATTAGCAGTATACGTTTTATCACTTGTAACAAGTACTTCTCTAGGATCAGAAGTATTTCCATCTTGCCACTGACTAAACCTATATCCTTCAGCAGAGTTAGAACTTAATGTAGCAGTTGTTCCTTCTTCATATTGTCCCTCTCCAGTAGGATTACCTGCATTTTGAGGCTCAGCATTAACGGTAATTTGATAATAAACAGTATCTCTATTATACTTAGCGACGATAGTACTCTCTTGGTCTACAACAAAGTTATATGGGTTATCTGTCCATTTCTTCTCACCATTAACATACCACCCATCAAATGTATATCCTACAGTATCTGTGTGGGTTAATACGAGGGTAGTGCCTGCTAAGTATTGCCCCGACTCTGCACCAGTAATACTGCCAGCACCCGTTGGATCAACAGAAAGAGTAACCATAAACTTATCAGTAACTCTCGCAAGAGTAACTTCTTCTGAAGTATTTTCAGTAACACTATTAATAGTACCTGTCTTAGTCACATAATATGGAGCTGAAACAGTGTATTTTACGGTGCTACCATATAATACTTTTATTTTTTTACTCATTATGTTTATCTTTATATATTTATAATTCAAATTATATATAAAAATAAATTATAGATTCTACTCATAACGTTTATATTTAATTAAGAACTATATAAATTTAGTGGTTATGAGAAAGATAAATTATAATGGTACTGATATCTATATAAATAAATTAATACCGTTTAAGGGATATCTCGCAATGATGCTCTTTGGATTTATATTTTATAGAAAAGAGTATGAATATTATTTAAATAGTGATGAATATTATCTTTATGTTATGAATATGATTAATCATGAGAGCATACATAAAGAACAAATAAAAGATTTTGGCCTCCCATTCTTTTTCTTTAAGCCACTCCAAATATTGATTGGTTCATTATTCTTCTATCCACTATATTTCTTTGAATGGATAATTAAGATATTTATATATGGTCCTAAAAAGGCTTATAGAAATATTAGTTTTGAAAGAGAAGCCTTTGCAAATGAAAAAAATTATCTATATATAAATAAAAGAAAACATTTTGCACAATATAGAAAAAATGCTAAATAAAATTAAAATGGAGACTCTTAAAAGTCTCCATTTTTAATTAGTTATCTAATCAAGAACTATTGTATATTCTCCATGATCTCCTGTATGAGATGAAATATATTGTACTGAAGGATTATGATTATACATATTATCAGTAGATACTATTATATTATTAATTCTCCATGTTGCTGCACCATATGAAATATCTTTATATAAGTGAATATCTGTTGGCATTGTAGCTACATTTGTAATTGTAAATATATATCCTCTATGACCATCACTAACATAACTATATGTATTAGGATCTCCTCCACTAATACCACGAATATTTAATACTGCATTACCATTATTAGTAATATTAATTGTTAAACTATTAATCTCAATAAACTTAGCAGTTAAAGTTGCATCTTCATGAATATCTTCTATAGTATATGCTAAATCATTACTAACTAATACATCATCAGCGTCATACCATCCATCAAAGATATAATTACCTAAATCTGAAGCAGGAGTAACTGTAACAGTAACATTTGACCCAATAACATATTTTCCTGATCCCTGAACTGTACCCTTTCCAGCAGGACTTACTGAAACAGATACATTATATGTGAGTTCATTAAACTCTGCATATTCAGCAACCTCAGTTATAGTACCTAAGTCAACAGTCTTAAATTCAGTATTATTGTACATTATCTTATACTTAAGTGAATGCCCAATCTCTACTTCTTTCTTAAATCCGAGACCACTATATTGAATTTCTTGGTCATCATCCATATATATAGTAGTTATTTGTTCTGGAGTAAGAGTAGCTTCTTCAACATCATCTTTATAAATAACTATTGTAGTATCATTTATAACAGTATTTGGAGCAACTACAAAGAACATATCAAAATACCTTCTTTCCATAGTTACCTCTTGTACATCAGGCTGATAATCTATATAACCAAGATCTACATAAGCATTGAAGTATTTATCACATGCTATATAAGACTTAACATCACTTCCAATATCTATCATTGCCTTAAAGCCTAAACCATGATAATCATCTACATCTATTTGTTGAGGATTAACTGTAGTATAACTTATTCCACCATCAATAGAAAGATGTAATGTACTAGCAGAAACTATATCAAGAGGATATTCTATATAATATAAATCATAGCTCTTCCTAAGTAATGTTATATTTTGCACAGGAGGCTGACCTACAACTATACCATAATTTACATAAGCACTGTCATAATACTTATCGCAAATAACATTATAAATAATATTATCTTCTTCATGTACAGTCATTACAAAAGTATAACCATTATAACCTTCAAGTTCTATTTCTGCATTTTGTACTGGTTCTCCTGTAGTATCATCTATTGCATTTACAGTAACTTCAATATCTGATGCAGGGATTATTGTATAACTTAATCCACCATCTATTGATAAATTAAGGTATGCAGTGCTCCTATCATAATTGTCATTTGTTATATTAAAGAGCATTGTATATTCAGGAAGTACACCACGTTCAAGGACAACAGTATAAGACTCATCATATCGTACAGTATTTTCACCATGCTGAGTAAGATAATCATCAAATCTTGCCTGCCATGTTAATATATCTCCATAATGTACTGGTGATATAGAATAACTATTGACAAAGCCATGGTCAACACCATTTAATGTGAAGTATGCTCCATCATTATTACCATGCTTAAGGATATATTCAAATGTATAATCCGCATATTCCATAACTATATTAATAGTTTCTGGAGTGATTGCTGTAACACTTCCGCGAACTTCTGTACAACCATTAGCGCGAACAGTATAATTAAATGTTCCACCAATCTCTGCATTATATACAATATCAGTATTATCTGTCTTATATCTCACACCATTAATATATAAAGTATATTGTTCAATGTTATTAGGAAGCTCAACATGGAAAGTGATAGATACAACTTTCATTGACCTAATATGAATTCTTCCTTTCTGAATATCAAAATCTTCATTAGGCTCAGATATCTTTATAATATCATATTCTCTACCATGTAATGTCGTAGCTGCACGGACTTCATCAAATAACGCACAACTGAATGACATCTTTATATCATTATATCCGTGATAATATTCAATACCTTCAGAATCTAATCCAAACTTATCAACAGTAGCTACCCATAAGCACCTAACATTCTTATCAATATCTATATCAATGCCTTCTTTAAATAAGTCATTAACAAACATCATATATATTCCTTCTGCAGAATAATCACCATCTATAAATGACTCAAAGCTTTCAGTGTCATAACCAAAATATACAGGGAAACGGTAAAGTGCATAAAGTGTAGGAATAACAACTTTAGCATCTTTCTTAGTAGTATTGTCTGGTGTATAGAAATGGTTAGGTAATAATTGTGGGAAATACATCTGACTTATCTTACCAACACCATTAAGACTTATCTCCGTAAGTGCAATAGGGTCTGGAGATATATCATTATTATCTTCATCACCATCAAATATATAACTTACTTGTGATGTATAAGAAACGGCATCAACATAAGTATAATATTCTGAAACAGTATTTTCTGGGATTACTTTACCTTCATATGCAAATACTATCTCATCATCTACTTCACTCCAGAGAGCATTATAATAAAGTCCATCAATATCTCTAAGACCGGTATATGTAAATGGTCCATCAAAAGTATTATCATTTAATGTTATAGAATCGACTTTATTGATAACACCAAGAGTATTACCATGCTCATCATTAATATCTTCAGCAATATTACCAAGACGAAGATTAATTGTAGCATCTATAGTATCATTAAATGGAAGATATATATAAGAATTATTATAATAGTAATTATTGTCAATAGCATAAGAACCTGCATATTGAATACCGACTAATAAATCAGAATATTTTGGTCTTTCTAATAATCCATAAACAAAACTTTGAAGATCTATAAACCTATCTGGAGAATAATTATTATATTTGTCATTAGGAACCTCAACATAAGAATATGTAAGGTATGAATACATTTCATGTGGGTGATATGCATTTCCATTTTCTACAATAGTGAATGCATTATGACGATTCTCCTCATCTGTTCCAATACCTACTTCAAAGATATTACCTTCATAAGTTTCATTATATCGTCCAACTGCAAATTCTGTTTCTGAACTTGTTATAGTATGCGAACCGAATGTTGCAGAATATGCTCCTCTTGCAAAGTTATTGTCATAATCATTAAAGACACTAGAAAAAATACCACCTTGATATGCATTACCGAAGGGCATACCATTGTGCCATAATGTTCTGTTATTAGCATCAAATATAATACTGTCATAATAAGCTATCATATCTGATGCAGGAACATATCCGCGAGAATCTATAGAACCAAAGTATGAATAAAATAATTTGTTAGCCATATATAATTATATCAAATATTCTTATTATACCTTATTGCATAATAATATATTTAATAATAAAAATGCAAACTAAAAATTATTCTAATTAATTATTTGAAAAATATACTTCTATAAACTAAATATTTTAATTCTGGGACACTTTAACTTTATTCTAATTACCACCTTATCTTATAAAATTGGATAAACCTGGGCATATCCTACCTATCCCAAAATTAAAGAAAACAAACTATTCAACAGTCATATATTCTTCATTAATCAAAAAATGATCAGATTTTAAAAGATCTATATTTTCTAATAATTCAGAAGTTCCAATCTTTTTTAAGTTTGATAAGTCATATTCAATAGACTCAAGAGTATCAACTAAAGATTTTATATATTCATCATCTTCTACTGCACAGAATAAATACTTCTTATCTGATATATCTAAAATTTTAAATGGTACAACATTATCCTTATGAATAAACACACTATTATTCATATTAAGCTGCACAATAAAATCTTCTAATGGAGTTTTTATATTTGTACCATTATTCTCATTATTTATATCATCTATCTTATTCTTCAGTAAAATTAAATCTTCAAAATCATTAAAAAGATTGATTATTTGACACTTCATAATCATCATAAAATTTATTTTTAATATATATAATATAGCAATTTAGTTAAAAGTTTTATACTATGCAGTATGTACATAATATAGATATTGATAAATGGGTAAGGCCCTGGGAAGTAGAAAAATTTGATGAACTTAGAGATAAAGATGAAAGGTTTTTCTCTATAGTTGTTAAAGGGGCTCTTAACTATTTAAATAACCATATATATATGTATAATAAGCCCATTAGACATTTCATTAATGACACTAATTCATCATTTATGTATATAGAATCTAATGGATATGATTTTTCATGGTCAGAAACAACAGGAGAAGACTGGATGTATATGGAAATGCCTCGTTGTATCGTTGAACTTGGTAATTTTTCTATACCTCAAGCAGAACTCACATCCCCATTTGTAAGAGGAGTATATGAACGTAAATCATCAAAAGATGGACAAATGCATGGATATAATGCAGAATTACGGAGGCTTCCTATAGAGATGACAATGAAACTTACATATGTATTATCAAACTTCAATGAGTCAATAATACTTATACAAGAATTATTTGATAAACTCATCTTCCAAAGATATTTCTCAATAATATACCTTGGACAAAGGATAAGTTGCTCTATACAATTTTCTGAAAATACTAATATTGATATGTCTGCACTTGATATGGCATCAACAGAAAATAATCAAAAGACCATATCATTTGATATTATCATAAATACTAATTATCCTATAATAGATGTACGTACAGAAAGTCCTAATGATAGATACATAGAATCATTCAGACATGATATCCATGTAAATCCTGGATATAAATCATCAAGGATATATTGGGAAGACGACAAATATCACGAAGGTTAAAATCCTAAATAACGACGACCTTTATAAATTGCTGAATCAATAAATCCGGCAACTTTATTACGTATCTTATTACCTTTATTCCTAAGGGTATCTATTGCATTAGTGACAACATCATTGACATTACCTGCAATATACTTATTATCCATCATACGCATAGAATACATTATCATATCCTCTGATGCATCAACTAAGGATTTGAAAGTATCTGCGGTAGGATTATAATAGTAAATATTATCCATACTTTCTCTGATGGCCTTATATCTATGGTCTTGCATATAGTTGACTGTCCCTGATTCATTAGCACCATCCCTCTCAACATCCCAATATAGATTATTAGCACCAAAGAATACTTGCATCCACTCATTCATATTATATTCATAGACACGATTATACATTACATCAATACTATAATCTAATACAAATGGTTCTTTTGAGTCTACAGTATTTATAGAAGATAATGAATTAATATCAAACTCACAGTTCTTAAACTCATATAATTTAAAACTAAACCTATTACTTACATCTTCGTCATTAATAGATTTATATCTTATGTTCTTTTCTGTCCTACTCTTTACGGATGTTTGATAATATTTAATAGGCACCTGGAATATCATTATCTGCATATCAAACTTACGTAAATTTTCTGGTATGATTTCCCTAAAATAAACGTTATCATAACATGCAAATTTATATAAATCAAATAATGTAGTGATACGCATATCTATTGCATCACTTTTAAACTTAAGCCTTATAGTGTGTTTTTCTCCGGCCTTATCAAAATTTAATTTACTAGCATCTTCAAGGTTATCTACACTCTCAAAGAACCAAGGGGCATTAGTATTTATATAAGATAATAATTTGACAAACTTCTCTAGTGTTAATCTTTTATTCCATAACATTTGGCCAGTTTCAGACTCAGGACTGAACCTACCACTTTTTTCAAGAGATAATAAATATCCTTTTGCTGTATTAAGAAAATATTTTCTATTATCTGTATTATCTGTTATTATATCTCCTAATAATCCGCTATCATTATTAAAATTAAAGAAAATCTTAAAATATGAATAGCCTACTCCACCTGTCAATGATTCAATACCTTTTACCCACGTCGAGCGCTCATTGAGATAATCTTTGACACCCCATCTAGGAAGCATCAATACATTCTTACCATTTACTGCAACAGTATTTGAATCTGCATCTGTCTTAAACTTTGATTGATTCTTATTATAATCCTCACTATACTTAGTATTATAAACGGATTTTACTGTTTTAGATTTAGTTTTACCGAGATTTGTATCTACTTGTGCTTTTTGATAACTCTTTGCAACATTGCCTGTTCCGTTATAAAAAGTACTTGTAGTTATATTTTGTCCACTTTTAACTGCATCAATTGCTCCATTAATAGCATTTTGTGCAAGTTGTTTAGATGAATTCCAACTATCTGAAACTTTATATATAAAACTACTGCTACCACTCTCTTTTCCAATACCTGTAAATATATTGAAAAACTTACTCGTATTCCACTGTAAAAATGTAGGCATAGTATTATAAAACTTGATTTGTATTTATTAAATAAGAAAATGTATCAATAGCAAATAAATTATCATCAATCATAATATCCCTAGATATTCTATTAAATGGAACAGTAAATTCATCTAAGGTTATTCTATTCATTAATGTAGCTATACCATTAACATAATCTATTTTTCTAACAATAACATCTTCTATATTACTGTCTTTATCTATCTCTAAGTTGATAAAGTTATCAGTATTATTAAAGTAATATTCCGGCCAATAATCTGTCAAATCTACTTTTTCTTTATTATATGGTTTTTTCTTACTTATCTTATATATTGATGAAGGTAAATAATAAGTCTCATTCTTACATTCTATAAATCTATAATCAGAAGCGTCACCATCTAAGTTCTCTTCAATATACTTTTCTAATGCAGCATCATAGAGTTCTTTATGTATTTTATCTCTATTAGAATTGACATATTCTGGGACAGATACTATAGAACTATCTAATATAGTATCATAATTTATAGTATTATTTTCTATATTATATAAATTACTTGTCATTATTTTCTAATAGATGTATAATTCTTTAATTTATCCTTCTTAATTAAATATAAAGTTTGATATAACTTTTTTAAGAATTCATCATATTTTATTTCAACTGCATTTATATAGTATAATCCGGATATTTGTGTATTCTTTATACCGGTTTGTGCATCATCAAAGTCATCAACATTTTGAATATTATCTGTACCATTCATCTCAGTATTATCAGAATCATAATAACTTTCATTAGTGACTAAATCCTCTTTTATATCTGTATCATATTCATAAATGTCAACATTAATAAGTATACCTCTCATAAGTGCAAAGTTAGTTCCATCAAGGTCTACTTCTAATAATTGTGTATTTAACTTATCAATATATGTGTCATGTCTTTGAGTTTGTGCAAGTATAGGTGTATTATTTTCTTCAGGATCACCCATCTCACAACCTATAAAAGAAACATGCTCAAAGGTATAGTCTGCTTTATGGTTTTCTCCGTCATCACTATTTTCTATAATTTCAGTTGTTGTTGTCGTTATAGAATTATTACCACCAAATTCAATAGGGGTTATACTATAATAAGTATTAGCAGTACCATTATAAAAGATATCACTATTATTTACACTGTTCCTATATGCTAATATCCTTGAATTAGTGACCATATCAACACCTTTAGCATTAGTTATAGTTCTTGGTACAAAATCAGTGTATTCAAGGTTATTTTGGAACTCTCTAGTATTTGTAAGCATTGCACCTACTATTTGATGCGTCTTTAATTCTTCATTAGTTATATGATTATTGAAGACATATGGAAGATTAACCATAACGATATAACCATAAAAATCTATCCATGAATCAAATATAGAATTTTCATCAATACCGCCAAACTGTGTATGTTGCTTAATCACATCAATATAGGTTTGTGAATTACATATCCTAATCTTATTGTCAGTTATCTCTTTGCATTGATCTGTAGCAGCAAAGCCAAGACCCGTCTCTTCTGCAATAACATGTAATAACTCATAAGTAGAAGGATATTTATTACCAGGAAGATTGCACTGTTTATCGTGACATCCTACTTCTGGGTGGAACTGCCAGCGCTTAGTCAACTTCTTCCTTAATTCTGGCATAAATAACTCACCAGAATATAATATTTCACCACCAAAGTATGATACATTTGTTATATAGAAGTCAAGTGATATTTTCTTATATGCACCATCAATAGGCATTGTCAAAATAACTGTGAGCTTATTACGCATGCCTGGAACATCACTTTTAGCGATTGACTGTGTTATATCATTTACTGTTACAGATACAGTTGGTTCAAAATCCTTAGATGTCAATGTAAAATCTTTTATTTGAGACCATTCGAGAACAGTATTATTTACTTTAATTATAGGAATAACAGAACCATCTAATTGCAATAAATCTGCACCATCATAGTTAGGGTGATTTATATCAGTGTCTTCTACAGAATGATATATCTTTGCAATTACTGTTTTAGGGAACCCACCATTAACTCTAACCCATGGATCCGTCCAATTGTATTTTCTATCTTCAGAATATTCAAATGTGTTCTCCATAAATTAGTAATATATTAAGTTGTTAGTTCTATCAATATAATAATTTTTCTCTCCTATTATTTGCTCATTAGATGTCCGAGCTTCATTTTTCATTTTTTGATAGTTATTTGATACACTACCTATAGAATCATTGTCACTTATTAATAAAGATGGTGCATTATTTAACAATATACCATTTAAACTACTGATATTTGGAAGTAAGATAGCATCTCCTTCATTAAGCTCAAATGGATTACTTATACCATTCACTTTACAAATTATATCAGCATATTGGTCTGTGCCATAAACTGCTAATGAAATCAAATCTGGGCGAGCAACATAATATTTATCAACAATGACTAGTTTAGAACTAAATAATATATCTAGGCTTACTAATGATTTATTTAATAAGTCTTTACATACTATATCATTACCATCAAAATCTTTTAAAATGATATCAGGTTTACGTTCTAATATTTTATAATTCAGTGCCATTATGCATTTACTTTATTAATTGCTTCATCTACGTCTTCATCAGTAAGAGGGTAGTACTTATCCATATTCATTATCATACCTTCGAGATAACCAATATATGTTTGTGAATAAGTGCTTAACTCATCTAATCCGTCTTGTATATTATTTACATCACCAGTTATAGCATCTATCTCACCTTCAATAAATGATAATTCATTAGTTATATAGTCATATGATGTCATTAAATAAGAAACATTATCTTTTAACTCATCAAGACCATCAATTTCTTCAAATATATCATCAAGGTAACTATTTATTTCTGTTATATTATCATTTAATGCTGTAATATTATTAGTATTAGAAGTAACTTTAGAAGTAAGATCACTAATATCACTTACATTAGATGATATCTGATTCTGTAAAGATGTAAGATATGACCAGAGGTCTGCTTGATTTATAATATTACCAACTATACCACCCCAATAGCTTCCTCCTGTTCCACCACCATGGGCATCAGTATAGTCATATGCCATCATCAAATAAACATCATCGCGCTCATGTAATGACAATAACTTACTATATATATCATTATAAGATAAACCTGCATATGCTGCATTTATAAGCTCATCAATAGAATTAAATCCAATTCCACCAGCGATGAGTTCATCCTCATAATATATATATTTATCAAAAACTTTACCTAATTCTGATGCAGGGATAGTTCCATCAGGGTCACTCATCACTATTAAACTACCAGTATTCTTGAGTTCTGCTGGAATCTTATCAGTGCTTGTTAATACAAATCTTACTTCTTTACTCATTTTTAATACTTATAATATTTTATGCTGTTAATTCAGAATCAATATCTGAATAAATATCACCTGATGATGTATAGTCATAATTACCAGTTATCTCTACAATATAATGTAAAGGATTATTAATTAATGAATTACGAATATCAAACATCAAAGTCTTAGTTATACTACTATTATCTTTACCATTAATATAATATTCAAATACTACGGGTACACTTGCAGTTTCGCCAACAAGTATCTGTTTAGCACCATTCTCAGTACCATCTGTAAGTATTTGACTAATATTCAATAAATCTGGATAAGCAAATGCACCATTGAATCTATTGGTATTTGTCTTATCCTTACCAAAGTACTGTACTGAATAGCTCTCAATAAACTTCTGTAATGATGTCTTACTATCTAAGTGGAACATATTCTTACCAGTAGAATCAACACCAATTATATCTTCATACTTAACAAGATATTTATTGCTAACATCATTTCCTGCATCTTTATAAATATAAGACTTAGTGAACTCCGCACTAATATCACTCATCTTAGCAATTATATCTTTCATCTGTTCAGCTATCCAATCAGACTTAGTTCTATCATTATAAATATCATCTTTATTAATTAAGAGATATTCAACATCTACATTCTTGAAGTTTTCACTTTCAAAATTACCGATAGTTATGAGGTCAATATCATTATAGTATTTATCAAAATTCTCATAATGATAGAATACTGTACTAAGGGTTGTATTTTCACGTATTAAGCTATCATCTGTAGAAGGATCAACTGTAGGGACAACTGCACTACCAGAAGATTTCTCTAATGTTATTTCTTGCTCTAAATCAGTATTATCATCAATAGTGCCAAGATCCATAATAGCACTTGTCTTATATCCTTCACCAGTAACATAATATTTAACTTTCTGATTATCCCTAACTGTTGTTCTAAAGTATCCTTCAGTAGCACTTACAGTTACATTTGCATCAGTAGGGTTAGTGATAATATTTGCTTCTCTCCATTCTGCATATACAGGGTTATAAATCTTACCACCATCAAGAGATACATAGACTATAATATTATTTTGGTCAGTTACGATGCCCTCAGGAAGAACCCTTACCCTAAGTTCTCTTTCAACTCCAGGCTCAACTGGATCTTCATCATGTACTTCACTCTTACCAATATATACACTACTCTCTTTATATCCAACAATTGCATTATCAGAGCATGATACATAAGTACCTGTGACCATATAAGAATATTTATAAGTCTTATCCTCCTCTTCATCATATTCTTTATATGAAGTCAATACACTTAAGAAATCTCCAGGCTCAACGGTGAATCTCATAAACTCAGACATATTCTGATTATCAACGATCATCTTAAAATATGAGCTATTCTCATTGATATACTCATTCTGCCTCGTTGCTTCATATGCAAGATTCTCAAATTCATGTTCTGTAGAAAGACGACGGCGATAACCAAGAAGAACCTGTAAATTATCTTTATTTAAGTAATTTTCAGGGTTAAGACCATAAGTTAAATCTTCATTATTTATCTCTGCAGTTAAGTCTGCAAGATTTTGAGACAAATCATCAAGATAAGCATCTTTACGAGTAAATACATTATTCTGACGGAAATATATCCATTGTCCTAACTTCTGCCCAGATACCTCATTATTAACAATGATAGGTACACGTTCATAGTTAGTTATATATTCATTATAGAACTGATAATTGCTCTTAAGAAGGAAAGTATCAATATTACCAGGGAAGATAGAATAAAGGTTGACAGTATTTTCACCAGTATTCTTAATGATAATATTCATTTCTTTCTTAATATACATATCAGTTATGTGGTCTACATTATATATATTAACTTTATTAACAGTATTAGGATTCAATAATATCTGCATATTATCATAAGTAAGGTAAACATCAAATTGTGCATTTGTCTGTTGATCTACTAATGACTTGTACTTTTCTACGTCAGTAACAATACTTAATAACTTATCTTTTAATGATATAAGATTATTTTCTGGTGTATTGAATCCTGAATAAATATTATCAGGTGAATGATAGAATACTTGCTCATTACTTACTACCTTATTATTTATGTGCTCAGTATAACCATCATTAATAAGGGTTTTAGAAAAAGTAGAATTTATAGTGTCCTGTTGATTCTTAACAAGTATGTCATTCACTTGTATATCCTCGGAGAATGATGCAGGGAATGTTACTGTAACTTCCTTACTCCAAGGAGAATATATATTGATAAATGGTTGACCAATATTATATTTAAGTCTTATTCTTAATACAACATCTTCACCATTCTTAATAGGAACATCAATCTGATTCCATTTGATAATATTGTCAGTTAATCCATACTTAGTATACTGTATAGAATAACCATTATTATTGAACACCAATTCTCGTTGGCGGTCAATATTGTTTTGTTTAACCCAATCAGTAAATGTTGAACCATTTATAGTAGTTACATTAGTTGTATTTTTCGTTGTTGACTTATACTTATATTCTACTTCAAGACCAATGATATCGCAATTTTCTCCTGCATAATTGTGTAACCAATTATCAAGCTCAGAAAAATCAAGGACACCACGAATACGATATTTAATATCACCAGATGCAATATTAAGTTCACTCGCTTTAATATTGATATTGTCAATTATAGCATTTATCTGCATCTGTGCTTCTGTACGATCAGAATAAAGCTCTTTAATCTTATTTTGAAGAGCAGACTGTGTAATAGTCACATCCTGAGAGAAGTCTGTAGATATTAATGTTGTATAAGTATCATCAATATCAGTCTGTATAGTTTTAAGTTTTGCAAGCATATCATTCTTTTGTGAATGAAGTGAGATAATATCTTCATTAGTGACATCATCATTTAAATGCTTATTTATAGATACTACCTCTATATTAGCATTATTACCAATTATAGCACTAATTATATTATATATATCATCACTATCTTGCAACTGCTGTAAAATATCTGGTGTATAATTGCTTATCTGTGGGTATGCAGTCTCCGTAAGTGCTAAGATAAGGTCACCAATATTTTTACAATACTTATTATAATATGACATATAAGTGTATTTGTTTCCATCTTCATCAAGTATATAGTTACCTGATTCATCTTTCATATAGATAGTGTTAAGATCAAGAGCAACACCATCAGAATATTCAGAACGTACTCCATTATGGACACTTGCTAAAAAGAATATTACATAGGGATTTTCTTCAAGAGGAACATCTACATAATTATATTTAGCATAGGTAGGTTCATAAAGGGTGAGCACCATAGCACTATTTTCTTCAAAGGGCTGAAGTGCTACATGTCCAATATATTCTTCAAGGATTACACTATTATCATTAGCATCTACATTCTTAACAATATATACACAAACACTATTTCCTATACATAACTTATCGCCTGCTTTAAGAGAAAATGCAATACTAGTATCTTCTTGATCAGTATATGTAAGGGTATTTAAATGGACCTTATACATCAACTTATCAGTATTGATATCAGTCCAAGGGTTTTCAATATCCTTATCAAGACTTGCTATTTCAAATCTAGAACTATATGTGTTTTTCTTTATTGGCTTCTTTATTTCAGATTCATAAAGTTCATAATCTACACCACGAATAAGATTATATATAGCATCCATATATTCTGAATGCGTTGTTGCACCAAGAGAAATAAGAGAATTATAAATATCAGGATTATATATGATGAGTTTTTTCATCATCATAGTTTCAATATTCTCAGACACATTATCAAGATTTACCCTAATAAACATCTTAGGGCTAACCATATCCCTTAAAATGTTATTATCAGTAAGTTGCGTGAAAGGAGTAGGTATTGATGCATTAGGTTGGGCAGGAGCATTATTTGATTTAACTAAGTTTAACTTATATATATCTGATGACTTAGTGAACCAAGCCTCACCAGATTCAGGTATGTTAAACAAGTTATCCATATTCATCTCTAACTGTTCAACTTTATTCTCTAAATATAAGAATGATGGTATGCGAATACTTTGAACTGCATCATCACTATCAACAACATTTACAGTTATCTCTGACGCATTTGTTGAGAGACTCTGGTTGATAGCGGTGAGCATATTGACAGCATTAGTATATAATCTGTCAAGTTTAATATAATATTCTCTTAAACTGCTATTATTCTCTATCATAATTCGTGGTTATAATTCTTTTTTACTTTATTTCTCTTCCCAATAAAGTTTTGTTATATTTTGTATTTCAGTTTCTAATTCAGTCTTTACATTATTTATCATAATCTTAAGATCATCAATATTTGCTTGTGATGCTATTGATTTCACTTGAGATTCTACTAATGTAAGGCGAGCATTCATACCTTGTAAAGTTATATTAATCTTTTCAAACTGGTCTAATACTCTATTTTGGCGAGCTAACACTTCTGCAAAAGTATGATAAGCATCTGCAGTAGCGTCAGATTCTAATTCATTTTTAAGATATTTACCATGAGGGAATGGTTTAAACTGACTACCAATAACGAGACTCCAGGTAGGTGCATATTTCTCATCATGCTTAAGTTCTACGGGATTATCATCTGCAAACCATATACCAAGAGGAACATTCTTAAGATATGTTGCACTTATTGAATCTGTTATAGTATCAGCATCCTCTATTAAATCACTAACTTCTACAGTTGCTTCATTAACTACATCATAAAGAGGGATAAGGACATTAAACTTAACATCTTTATCTGCACTCATAAGATTAATATATGCGAGATCTGACTGATATGTTACCATATTATCATCATCTAATACAGGAGTACAATCTGCATATTCTGAAGGACCATTATAAATATATGAACCTTCTATCTCCTCAGACCACCCATAAAGATGGTCAGGATCAGTATTATATTCAATATATTCTTTAGGTTCTATTTCTTCAGTTACCCATGATCCAGTTTTATAATTACTAGAATCAACTACGCAAATAGTATCAGCATATATTCCATTATAATGCTCTTCTGTGATATTACCAATAAGTGATATCTCTGTCGATTCATCATACTCATAAATAGTCTCAAATAAATATTTAAGGGGAGTCATATAGTCTTCACAATTCTTCCCTTCATATGCAAATTCATCCCTTAAAAATGCTAATTTATTTTCATACTTACTTACAAGATATGATTTAATAAACGTATCTTTTGCTTCTGCATCTACTAATGATGGTATATAAGCACAGATAAATGTTGAAGGGAATAATTTAGTATCAGTTGCTAAAAAATTACCAGTCAACGATTCAGTATAATTACTAAATGTTAAGAACTTACTATCATCACTTGAAGCATTGTAAAATAAGTTAGTGCGTCTTTTCATTAATATAATCTTCTATACATTATAATTAAAAATAAAATTAGAATAATAATTAAATACATTATAATAAAATTATTTATTCAAAAAATAAAGGATGGAGCCCGCAGGCTCCATCCTTGCAAACGAATCTTCAGTAAATATATTAAGCAGCGAACTCAAAGATAAGGCGAGTATTACTCTTAATGAGCTTATTGTTCTTAAACTCAAACGGATCTTTGCCCTCCTGAATTTCAAATTCCTTAACCATAACCTTGACCTTATCACCAGGCTTATAATCAAGAATATTACTTATATCAAGAGGAAGAAGTCCTGTAATGTAAAGGTTGTCAAGTTCTACGAAGATACCAACCTTATTGTTAGAGTTAATAATACCAGTGACTACTCCGTCAAATGCCTCAGGGGTATACTTAGTTCCACTGGAAAGAAGCAAGTACCTCTGATAGATATCATGCAAATTCTCTGCACCAATCATCTGTAGCATAAGCTTACGAGAACCAATAAGGGAGTTCTCAAATTCACCAGTATACCTATTCATACGGTACTTATCGAGCTTCTGAGGAATAATATCTACATCCTGACCAACCCAACGGTCAAAATCATGCTCAATATTAAGAACAATGTTACTGCCAGGAATAAATACAAGGCTAGTATAATTCTTACCTGTGAGTTCATTAATCGTTGAAATACCTGTATGGCAAAGATAACCACCATTAGTAAGTGAATCAATATGTACAGAAATAGGAGTGCGCTTAGCAATATAAGACTCAATCTTATGCTGCCAAAGCTTGTAATATCCATTAAGCACAGATACTACATATTGTCCACGAACCTTATCACGGACTTCAAAATAGAGTTTATTATCATGATTCATAAGATAATTACGTACATTATCTATACAATCATTAAAGTTCTCTTTAGTATGGATCTCATCCTTAATACCAGGGATAGAGAAAGTAATACCGCTCTTCGATATACTGACAACCTCTCCCCAATAACACTGTCCAAGTTCAATCTTATCTACATAATTAATTGCCTCAGACTTATCAAGAGGAACATTATAAAACTCAGAAAATGCATCAATAATATCCATATCACCATAATTCTTGGACATATACTTGATGCGGTCACTTTCACAGCAGAAACCATCAAGTTCACCAATGATATCTACTGAATGAAGAAGATTAACGTTTTTATTTTTAGAATTCTTTTTCATTATAATTATATTTTTTAAACGTTTAAAATATTATAATAAATTATGCAGTGAATACTTTTACAAGATCATCAGCATCATCTGTTTTCTTAGGATTACCAAGGCTATCAAGAGCCTTTACACATTTACCATTATCTGACCATTCATAATCAAAAAGCTTATCCTTCATCTTTACTTGACCATGAATGATATTGGGAACCTTAGCCATATCTACTGAAACTACAATTACCTGTCGTCCATCCCTTGTCTTAACAGGCTTCTCATCATTGATCCATTGCATATCAATAAGAGAACTATTGGCTTCATTTACTAAATCATTAATTGTTTTCATCTTTTATAATATAGAAATTAATACTATTAATATCATATTTTTGTAATATTCTTTTAAACTTATTTTTTTGTAAATTAGAAACATTATTTAAGTTATTTGATATAAATATTAATAATGAATCATTTATAAATATATAAAATTTATTTTTTGCATTATGAATGTTACAAAAATGATTAATATAATTTAATACCTTATTTGGTAATTTATTAGAAATATAATTTTCTTTAATATATTGATACATTTCAATATCAATAGGTATAACATTTTTTTGAATATATTTATTATATGTATCTTCAAAAAAATCTAAATGAACATATTTATATTGACATTTTACTAATTTATTTGTATTAGTATAATAAGTACCATTATTCATTATTCATTTCTAATATAATTGGTATAGTTTTAAATTCATTAGTATTCTTAGGAAGAAAATCATCTTTATACATTGCAGTTTTTATACATATTTCATATTTTTCTGTTTCTTTATCTAAATCACATATAAATCCAACAATTGCTAAATGTTCAAATTTTGTTTTATCAAAAATTAAAAATGATTCTCTACCATCTTTAGAATATTTTAATTTGTTTGAATTATACTTATCAATAATTTTATTATAAACTTTATCTATTAATTGTAAAACACTTTTATCAGATATATAATTTTGATTATCCCAAGTTGAATGCCTGTTTTTTCGTAAATAAAAATGCTTATGAAAATAAATATTATAATTATCGGTTTCTTTAACTAATTTATATAATGATTTGTCATCAACATTTAATTCTTCAATTATAGAATTAAATATATTTTCATTTACTAAATCATTAATTGTTTTCATCTTCCTTTATCATTAAATCAATTATTCTTTCATAAAAATTACCTATCCAAGGACATGTAGATTCCATAGGAAATTCATTAGTTTCAATAAACCATAATTTACCATCATTATCATACATATAATCTATTGCATGAATATTCTTTTCAGGTAAAACATCTATAATTTCTTTACAAAAATCTAATTCCCTTTGTGAAGGTTCATACATTTCTCCACGATTACCTTTAGCAATATTAGTTACAATAGTCTTTTGAGGATTTACACATACTTTTTTAAATGCTCCAACAAAATTATCTTTATAAAAAATAGCACGTATATCATTTCTATCACCTATCTTACTATTATCAATAAATTCTTGATATAAATACTTTGGTCTAGATGCAGTTATTGATGGATTTTTAATTAAAGAAACATTATTACCCAAACTACCAGTAATTGGCTTTTCAACGGCAAGAGGCATAGTATTATCTATAAGTAAACTTGTATTTGGCATATTAATACCAGCTTGTGAATATTTAACATATTGATATAGCTTACTTCTAGTAACAATAGTATCAATAGATGGTGTAACATTAAATCCTAAAGCCATTAATGAAGGAATAATTGATAAGTTAATGGGGAATTGTGTAAAATAAAACCTATGTGTTTCTGGTGTTACTACTTCTCCGCAAACTTTAACTATCTGCTTACCATCTTTAAGAATAATATTAATATCCTTATTATTTATGCCGATAACATCATTAGGGTATTTTGTTACAGCATTATATAAATATGGATTTATTCTTTGAAATTCTGTTTTCTTATATTTATATACTACTACAATCTTCATTACTTTTCAAATTTTTCTTTTAGTTTATTTTGCCATCCCTCTACCTCTTCTGTATCCTTCGTGTCTTGTATGCCTTTTACACCCTTCTTAATAATTATCGCAAATGCAATAATACTATAAATAGCGAACATAATCCAAATTGGGGACAATACCCAAAGCCAAGACCAATCAATAACCTTTGTAAGCTTAAGGACTGTAAAAATACCGGCTAGAATAGTGGTAGGCTTAATAGTAATTTCTTTCATATTACTAGACTTTATCCATTAATAAGCTTTTCTACGTAATTTTTAGTTTGCTGATTAAAATTTTCTGCCATCTTAATCCACGCAATATATCCTTTATCTTTAGCAGCAACATAGCTTACTGGAACACCTGCATATTTACCGTAGTTAAAGCAAGGAAGCATCTTACCATTAAAATCCTTAGTGGAAATGAAGTTATCAATAGTGAGCATTTCCTCCGGGCCATACTCAGTATTATTTTGCTGGTGCTTAAATACTTCAATAGTAGCCTTCACATCACTAAGTGCATCATGCGCAGTAAGGTCTGCTTCTTCCATAGTCTTACCAACATAGCGCTTAAATGTATTTTCGAGAGTATTAGAGTTACGGCGCCTTTCCTCTGCACAAGCATCATAGCAATTTATAGTTGTGGGATCCCAATCTAAACCACAATCCTTGAAGTGCCTATAAAGAATAGGAATATCAAATGAGGTACCATTATATGTAAGGATATCACAATCCTCAAAGAACCTAATGATATTTAATGCTACATCAATAAATGTTGGCTTATCTTCTAGAAACTCACAAGTGATACGGTGCTTAAGAAATGCACCAATAGAAATACTATAATTGCCAATCGGCTTTACATAAGTACTATAAGTATCAATAACATTAAAATCATTATCGAACTTAACAGCAGAGAACTGAATAATATGGCATTTTGCCTTATCTATATCAGTAGTCTCGATGTCAAAAGCTACATTATTTTTTCCGTTCATTATAATATATTTTTAAAACACAAACCTAGGGTAATAATTCTCAATATCAACATTACCGAGATTAACGTAATGCTTAATACAAGAATCCATTGCAAAATCCAACTTAAAGAGACTAGTATCAGCATCATTAAAGATAAAATAACTTGCAAAATCTATAATCTGCGAAAGGATACGAGAATATCCCCTAAACACTTTTGCCTGCGCATTAGTCTCAGCAATCTTACGACCAAGAGACTCATCAAATACATCATTGTCAATAGGTTTTGCTGTAGATGAACGGGTGATACGAACTACATAATCATCATCTACTTCTGGAAAATTCTTTTTGATAAATTCCTTTACCTTAGGAATTGAAAGAAAATCAAACTTTCTAGTGAACTTCTTAAGATCCAGAACAGCATCAATAGTACATGTTACAGAATCTCCGTCAACTTTATACCGAGTATCAGTATAAATTACATTTGTACGCATAAAAATTAATTTTTAGTTAAACAATCAATAATATATATTTTAATATAGCAACAACTATATATTTTTTATTAGCTTTATGAATTTTTATCTACTAAATTTTTAACATCATCAAAATTCCATAATTCAATATAATTTAAATTATTTTCTTTAGCTATATTTCTTTTTCTAACATCTAAATCTGACCAAACATAAATTATATTATCATACTGTGATTTTTTACCTTCTTTATGCCTATTAGATTTTTTATTTAGTTCTTTTAATCTATTTAATTCATTTATATCATCTATATTATATTTATCAAATGGATGATTATGATGATATTGACTACCTTGATATTCTATATACATATTTATCGATGGTATATAAAAATCACAATTAAAAGGATATACTTCACTTCTATATTGTCGTATTATATCTGGATATTTTTCTTTTAATAATGCATAACATTTTTCTTCTGGTTTAGATACTATAAACGAATTATTTGTTTTTAATGTTATATTTCTTTTATTATTTGCATCTTCTGAATGGCATTTATATTTTAATTTATTAGCTTTAAAAAACGTTTCTACACCATATTTTTCTAAGCATGTCGTTTTTTGTTTTTCTTTTATTTCTTTTGATTGTGATGGAAACTCTACACCATATTTTTTTAAATTAGTTTGTATAGTTTTTTCTTTTATTTCTTTTGATTGTGATGGAAACTCTACACCATATTTTTTTAAATTAGTTTGTATAGTTTTTTCTTTTATTTCTTTTAATTGTAATGGAAACTCTACACCATATTTTTCTAACATGGTTTTTTTATATTTTTCAATATTTACAAGTTTTCCATATCTTTCTAATTTCGTTTCATTTGATTTCTTTGAATTACAATAATATGCATCTCCATATCTTTCTAATTTTGTTTTTTTTATTTTTTCTTGTATTTCTTTTTTTCTTTCTTTAGAAATATTTGCATTAGCTTCCCTATATTTTTTTGAAATATTTTCTTTTTCCTCTGGCGTTCTGTTTATAATTGTATTATTAAATTTTTCACGAAACTCTTTTGATTGTGATGGAAATTCACACCCATACTTATTTAAAGAATTGTTTTTACGTTTATTTTTTATTTCATTTGATAAATTTATACAGCTGATACAACAAAAGTCTCTAAAATATCCATTTCTGCAAAACTCTACTGGTTTTCCACAATTTTTGCATACAGGGCGAATTTCTATATTATTTTTTATTCTATAGAATGTTTCTTTTATGGATAACGAATCATTATATCTATTTTTTACATATTGTTGTTCTTCATCAGTTAATCTATTAAATATTGAATCTGTTTTTTTATATTTTATATTACTAATTTTATTTAATATATACTTATCTGTTATCATTATTTAATTAAAAAATATTATTATATATAATAATAAACAACTGTAATAAATATTTTTAATTATATTACTTAATTTTATTTTTATATATATTAATATAAGAAATGGCATCAAATAATTATATAAAAAATTTAAAACCAAGGAAAAATGGTAAATATCATCAAGGTGTAATTGACCCTAAGAAGTGCTATAAGTATTATGATGGGTGTAAAGGTGATCCTATTATTTATCGTTCTGCATTAGAATTACAGTTTATACAATACTGTGAAAATAATGATAGAATAAAGAAATGGGCTAGTGAACCTGTAGAGATACAATATTTTAATAGGTTGAAGAATAGAGAAGCTAGGTATTATCCAGATTATGTTATAGAAAATGATAATGGTGACAGATGTATTGTAGAGATAAAACCTTATGAGCAAACTAAAAAGCCAAAAGCTACCGATAGTGCATGGTTGAAAGAGACCTGGGTGCAGAATACAGATAAATGGGCAGCTGCTAAGGTTTTTGCAGAGAAACACAATATGAAATTCATCATAGTGACAGAGAAATTTTTTGAATAAAATTGATATATTAATATATAAGTATTGATTAAAAAAGGAAAACAAACATCACGGTCCGATTGTAATAAGCATATTATAAAACGTGAGCATTATAGTCGGAAAAATGGTACTTGGAAGCCTAAAAAGAACTTTGAAAGTCAAGAAGAAGCTGAGTCTTGGATAAAAAGATATAGGCTGTACAGATATTCATCATATATTTGTAAAGTATGTGGTAAATATCATATTGGAATGAAAAATAAAAAATGAATATATTATGAAATTAATTTCAGAGTTAGTTAATGAAGCAACTGCGGAAGAATTGCAGTTAAAGAATATTGAAAATATTGATATAGTTGATTTACTTCAACAAGCACTTGCAGAGGAATTTAATCAATGGTATATGTATACTATTGTTCTTCCTTATGCAGTTGGTCCAGAAAGAAGCAATATTATTGAGTCATTTAAGGAATTTGCTAAAGATGAACTTGAAGATCATGCTTATTGGTTAATGGAACGTATTAATCAGCTTGGTGCTATTCCTTGGAAGGTATTATCACCAACCGATTGGGACAATGCTACTCCTAATAAGTATATCCGGCCTTATGATTTTCATGTAAAAACACTCTTACAACAGAATATTGAAGCTGAGAAGAATGCTATCAAAACTTATACTGATATATGTGAGTTTACAAAAGGCCGTGACCTTGTAACTTATTCTAAATGTAAAGCTATATTAGCAGACGAACAAGAGCATCTTGCAGAACTTCAAGATTTTATTGCAGACTTAGAGGCTATTGATCCATGTATACCTACTTGTATAGATAATCCTACAGATAATCCTGAAGTACCGGCAGAGATGGTTCCAATAATGACAGCAGAACCAAAATTTCCTGAAGAATTTTAATATTGTTTATAAATGGCATTAATTAAAGAAAAAGAAGAAAACAATAAACAGTCTAATATACCTAAACGTACTATTGGGCATTCTCCTAAGCAGCAGTTAAAAGATACTGTAAATAAGATATATACTGATGAGGAGATTAGAGAGTTTAGGATGGATGATTCTATTGGAGATCACCCATTATACCCTCGTCCTATTGGTGTAAGGTCTAAATTAGCATATAAAGAGCTTCTTAATAATTTAAAGCCTACTACTAAATATCTTTTGCCTGGGCAAGTAGTCATGTTTGAATATATGGAACCAAAGACTAAAGAAGATTTGGAATTTTATGATCGCACTCCACTCACACTTTTCTTTGGCATTATGAGAACTAAAGATGGTAATATTAGAGAGATAGGTATAAATCTACATTATTATCCACCTTTCACTCGTGCTCGTATCCTTAGTAATGTATACCGTATGTGGAAACAGTATTTTGCAGATAACTTTAATCAAGACCAACATAAAGTAAATCCTGCAATATCATGGCAATCCCTTAAAAGGTTAATGCGGCGCGACGCTAAAATAGCATTTGGAGTTAAGATGTATATCCCTTCTCTTAGAGCAAATTCTTATGTTATTCCTACAAGGTTATTACCAACTGCATTCTTTACTGAGGGTAATTTCTCTAAAGCAACAAGAGCACAAGTACATGCCTTTTGGAGAAAGTTCTCAAGATTTTAATCTATAAAATACCACTAAAATAAAAAATGGACAACTTTTTAGTTGTCCATTTTAGTTAGTTTACTTTGAAAATTTTAATTATTCTTCTTTCTTCTCTTCTGAGTTTTCATCATTATTATCTAAAGTATCCTCAGGTTTATAGTCTGCTAAATTTACCTTATCCTCCTGATTTTCTTCTTCTTTCTTATCTTCTTTTTCTTCAGGTTCATTTTGCTCAGTACCATTAATTGAATATACACAATTATCCTTGGTCTCTTTAGCATGCAAAATCTTAAGAATATTTTCAATAAGTGTGCGCTCTTCATCTTTAGTAGTGTCATCATCAAATGCACCTACCCAAATAGCATCATCACCAGTCTTATAGATATTCATAAGGCTAGTCGCAATTTCCGCAGTCTTACCAAAAGGACGGCGCTTAGTTATCTTATGCCTAAGAGCAATAGACTCATTACCCTCTGCATCCTTAACTGCTTTGAAATAATACTCCTTAGGAAGCTCTATTTCAGCAGCAACGATTTCACTAAGTTTTTCTGCACCTTTAATCTTATTATTACTGTCAATAATAGCATAAAGATCTTCAAGAGACTTATCTTCAAGTTCTTCATCATCAAGTGCTTCAACAATGCTAAATGTATCTAATTCGCACTCATCAAGATTAAAGTTCAACATCTCTTTGCAAGGTGTAGATGCAGTAGGGATCTTATCAGCAGCAGCCATAACATCAGGATTTCCGGCTATACGCATATCATTAGGTGAAAAATATACTACATAATACTGGCCAAGATTAACCATCTTTACTTCAGTTAACCCCTGAGATGTAATATAGCTTCTTAATGTGCAATCATTCCATCCCTGTCCAACATTACGTTGATTGTCAAACCTTTCATCAAGTACCCTATTAATCTCTGTAGGGTTAGTGAACTTTGATGAATGAAGTTTAATAGATACATGATCTTCACCTTCTTCAACTACAACACCGAGTCGAAGACCAAAAAGATTTCTAACAGTAGTGATAATATTAAATATAGGAGTAAGGTGATTAGTTACACCAAGACCCATAGTGTTACCAGGATTACTGTCAAAATTTTCAAGTAAATTACTAAGTGTTTTCATATAGTATTAATAAAAATTTCAATTATTATATATATTAATAATAAAATAACAAAGAAATTAATGTTTATTTTTCTTCATACAGTCTTTAAGATATGATCTATATACTATATCGTCTAAACTGTTATGTGAATCTAAGCAACAATTAATAATATCTTTATCATTTAATTCTGGGATACAAGTAATCCAATAAAGAATGTTTTTAGGCCATGCATGAATACCCATAGGAAAATCAATGCCCCTATTATTTAATATATTCATTAATATCCATGGATTCATGTCTATAGCAAATTCAACTGCTTCTTCATTATATATAGGCTTATTTATGTCATAATATTCATAAACATTCTGACAAAAATATAAATCTTCTATTTTAACATTTTTAGGATTAAGTTCTTCTTTATCCCAATATTTCTTTGCAAACCACCCATTAGGATCACAAATATCCTTAAAAGTTTCTATCTTCCTAAGTGATAATCCACCATTACCAGTAGTTGGTGCAGTTTTCCATACTTTATGGTTAGATATAATTGGTGCACCAATATAATCAAATCCAAGATTACAGAATTTTTCTATTTCATCTTTTATAAGATAGCAATCAGTTTGATATATGAGCATATATTCATAATTAGAAAATGTATTATAAAAATCATATTGCACTAATAATTGTGAATATGTCTCATTACTTTTAAAGTATTCATCATTAAACCTAAATGCATCATCTTCAGTTATATTAAGTAATTTAATATATGCATCAATAGCTAATGATTTAGGACAAACTAATTTTATTGGATATTTATTTCCAACAACAGATGATAAACGATTCAGAGAAACCTCCTCATAAAGACGGGGCTTCTCTGAATATACTGGTACAACTATTACAAATTTATTATCCATAATACTTGTTGTACAATATTATTTATTGCTTTTACGAGGCTTACGTGCTTTCTTTGGAGCTTCTGTTTTAGGTTCTTCAACTACATCATTTGCAACATTCTCTGCATCAGTAGTATCCATTTCCATAGCTGTTGCAACTTCCCTAAGAAAAGCGGGAACTGCATCATTATTGGGTAAAGAAGAATAAATACCAACACGATTTTCTTCAAATGCAATAACTACATAGTCACGTCCCTCATTATCTTTTAAAGCTTTAATAGCGGTATCAAGTGTATCCATATGATTTAATATTTATTTAATTAATTAATAAATTTTTTTATCTTATAATTTAATATAGAATTAGCAATGTGTTATTTCTCATAAACCTGATTTTTATTTTTATATATAATTTAATCAATACATATTTATGAATACATCAAAATTATTCATTCCTTTTTTATTCACCATTTTAATTATGGCTTCTTTAATGTTGACCTTTAGCAAAAAGAAACCTAAAGAAGAAATAAATACTCAGGAAAATGTAGAAGTTGTTAAAGACACTACCGTTATTGATAGTGTAGAATATGTCAATCATTGGGTATTAAATGATATTATAGAAGAGGATTATAATTATGCAACAGCTAACTTTGATAAATTTGTATTTTATCAAGTAAGTGCCAAACTTAACAAAAATATATCTGAACCTACTCCTATGGGTGGATATACGTGTATAGAAGTTGTAAGTACTATACAAGCAAATATGAAATGTATTTATATTATTCATAATCTTACAAATAACTTTCATAGTGTTAATATAGAAGAAGATCTTTATCTAGGAGCATTCCCCATTAAAAACATAAAATTTGGAATATCGGTTAATGACGCTATATTGATTCTTAAAGAAAATATTGTTGATGTACCAGATACTGATGAGGTATTAATAAAGATACCTGCAACTAAAAAGTATTATGCAAATCCTCTATATATATTTAAAGATTCTGAGAATATATATGGTATAGATGTTATTAATGGTAATGTTTATAATTTAATGTAAAAAATAATAATTGCTATTATAATAAAAAAGAGGTCTTAGTATTAAGATCTCTTTTATTTTATATTAGTAGATATTACCTTAGGCATTTGTTTGTTTTTATCATATACTAATTGCTTATTAACCTGGTTGACCAATTTATTATCTTTATATACAACATCAACCTTTCTATTTATAACAGGCATAATTTTAATTATTAATGTTTTTATATATATTTAAAAATAAATGTTAATAATTACTATATTAATATATCACAAATATATATAAAATTATTCATGGTTAGACCATTAGATCTAATTGGCAAGACTTTAGTAAATAGTTTTATTTATACTAATATCTTTGAAGATAAGTCTGTTGCCTTTCCAGTAACTATTCTCGGACGTGAGTATATGATGACTGGCGAAAATTGCCCTTGCACCATCGTCGGTAATATTTATGCTTATGGTCCTAATGTTGAACCTGATAATTTTCTTCTATTGCTTGGTGCATCTGATAATGGCAAAATAGAAGTAGCAGTGGAAGCAGCTGCAATGAATGCTAATCTTGACCCTATATATGTAATTAAGGGTGATGATCCTAATATCAATACTGAAGAATATTTTAAAAGTGCATGTTTCACTTATATAAATTCTCAGAGGAAGAAGTTGGTTGCTACATCCGAGGAAAAAGAAAAATATAATGCGGATATAATTACTGTTTAATTATGTTATTAGCAACTAATGAAAGGATGTATCAGGACTTTGGATATACAGAAATGTATGAGTTTTCCGAAGTTCCCCTAAAAAAGTTTGGATTGTTTTTACAGTTTGATAAAAAACATCCAGATAAGGTTTGTCGGTATCATCAGGAAGGAGCCCCATTAGTTGGAATTTCTACAATAACATCAAGTTATGTTTCTGATGACCCAGATGAGTGGAAGGGTAAGTTTGAATTTAATGAATATGGAGATTATTTCTTACAGAAGAAAGACTTAATAGTTGGAAATATGGAATATGATCAGCAAAGAGAGTTTTCTTATATATCTACTAAGCATTATGAGCAATATACCAGAATTCCTACTCAAAATTACTCTGAGAATCAACCTTATGCAAAACGTAGTAAGCGTAATGAATGGATTAAAGTAAATATTCTTGGTAAGTGTATTGTCGTTGATGATGGTACATGTAAGCCTGGAGAATACTGTAAGCCATATACTGGTAAAGAAAAAGAAAAATGGGGGCATGCGATACCAGCAACTAAGGATGATTCAGTTAAATTTTATGTATTGTCGCGTCTTTCTGATAATACTGTTTTTATAATAAATAGAAATGTACTTTAATAATTATGGATACAGTAAGTATAATTACAACATATTATAATGCATCAGATTTAATTCTTAATGCAGTTAATAGTATTAGTCAGCAACAGACCGATGATGACTTTAAAATTGAATATATTTTAGTAGATGATAAGAGCCCCGATTTATCTACTGAAAAAGTTAAAGAATTCTATGAGAAGCATGTAAAAAATAATGGTTCTAATCAGGAATGGAAATTTTTTGAACCAGAAGAAAATCTTGGTTGTGGTGGTGCTAGACGCTTTGGTATAGAGCATGCTACTGGAGATTATTTCATGTTCCTTGATGCAGATGACTATTATATGAATAAAGATTTTGTTAAGAGAGCATATCATACACTCATTGATGAAGATGCAGATATCGTAGAATTTGGAATATTATTTAATTCAACTAATGGTAAGCGTATACCTAGTGTTGTTGATAAAGTAAGAGTCATCACTACCCCTCATCAAGCAGAATTAGCTTTATTTAGAGATAATGCAATTAAGTTTAATGTGTGGAGTAAGATTTATAGGCGCAGTATTGTTGAGTCTTATCAATATTCTGATACTCGACAGTTTGAAGATGTACGTACTATTCCTCATTGGATTGCTAATGCTAAAAAGATAGTCATTATGCCATCTGTAGAGGTAAATTATCGTGCAGCTGCTAACAGTATCATTCGCGATAATGTCCTGAATACTCGCCTTGGAACCGTTAAAGCTATCGCAGAGCATTTCCTAGATTATGCAAATGACTTTGATGTACTTAAAGCAATGTATGGGCGTGCGATGATAGACTTAGAGGCTACTATGAGTGGTAAGAATAGTAGTGACCCAGGATTTTTAGAGATGAACAAGTTGAATGCTTATATGCTTAGTTTCTTATATCCTAAAGATTACAAAACAAAGGTATATCTACCAGAAGAAAATAAGTAAAATTATTAAAGGACTATTCTAAATAGTCCTTTTTTATTTTAATATAATATTAAAAATTATTTTTATATATATTAAATGTCATATATTTATGAATTTATCAGATATAGATTTATATGTTGGAGTGGTTGTTGATATAGATGACCCAAAGCATGAAGGCAGAATTAGAGCTACTTGCCCAGGGTTATTTGATATTAATACTATGGGTATTGATGGGTTATTTTGGATACCACCATTAACTATCAATTATCAAAACTATTCACAGCTTAATAAAGGAAATAAAGTATATATATTCCATAATTCAAAAAACTATTATGGATATAGGTATTTACCATTCTTTGAGTTAAATTCATCAACAAAGGATTTAATTGACAATACTGATCTTGATGTTTTAATATCAAGGGATGGAGATGATGGACCTGCACAATTATATTATAAGAATGATACAGGTCTCATGTCTAAAGTTGGAGAAGGTTATATTAATGTAGAAAGGGATGGAGATATTGTAGTTAATGGTGCCAAAACTGTTGATATATATGCAGATAAGACACGCATAGGTGAGAAAGGTCAATATTTTGAAAAGGCAGTTCTTGGAGAAAAGTTAAAGAAAACATTACTCACACTAGGTACAGACTTAATAGCATTAGGAGGTGAGTTATCCTTAAATCCATATACGTTCCCATTATCTCCAAAGTTAGTCAATATAGGAAAGACCCTTGTAACTAACACTGAATCAATTTTATCTGATAATGTATATTTGAACTAATGGCAGATGTAACTGATAGAGAGATTAAATTATATACTGATATTGTATTAAATAATATTGGTGGTGAATCTTCTGAGCTTAATTATGCAGATAATTTTGCTAATGGATATATCACTAATATACGAAATGCTGGTTCTTATTTATTAGATGCAACATCATATTTAGGTAACATCACCGGAAATATTCTTCATTTATCAGTTGCACCTGATATGTTATTGCAAGCAGCTGAATCAACTAAGGTACTTGCACAAGCAGAAATTAAAAAGAGGCTTGAAGAACATAAAAAAGACTTAACTTCATATATGCAATCTCAAATAGCAGCATTGCCAAAAGATATTGCATTTTATACTAAAGAGACAACTCAAGAATTATTAAAAGCTGGATTAGCGGATATTGTTAGAGAAATTGTTAATGAAAGAGAAGGAGACAGTGAAAAGGAAATTAATAAGATAAATAACAAATCACAGAAGGATACTATAAATAAAATTACAACAATGGCTAATGACGCTGCAGGACAATTAAAAACATGGATGAAAGATGGAAATGATGCAGTATCAGAGTTTTTAAATAAGTATTTACCATTAGGTGCTGGTGAGAAATATGTATTTGAAGAAAAGGTAGTACCTATGATAAATAAATATGATGAAAAGGCTAAAGACTATTGTGATAATATAAAAATTAGTATTCATGATTTAGAACAGAACTTTGCTAAATCTAAGGGTAAACAAATAGGTGAGCAGGCTGCAGAAAAAACTATTCAAGCAGCTAGAAAGAAACAAAAATATATTGTTGATAATTTAAAAGTAACTAAAAGAAAAGTCTTAATAGATGCTAAAACTAAGATTAAAGCTGCACTATTTGCTTTACTTGCACGAATTGGCGGATAATTAAAAACACACAACATAAAATAAAATGATAAAAAATTTAACAGTTATTTTAGATCCTGGACATGCACAAGTTACACCTGGAAAGCGTTCACCAATAATGGAAGATGGTAAACGACTTTTTGAATGGGAATTTAACCGTGATATTGCTCATAGGGTTAAGGCAAGATTAGATGCAATAGGAATAAATTGTATTAATATTGTACCAGAGAATGATGATCCAAATAATATCGTTGATGTAAAACTTTCAACAAGAGCAGCTAGAGCTAATAAGATTTATTTGGAGAATGGTAAAAAGAATACTATTTATATATCTATTCATGCTAATGCTGCTGGTGATGGTTCAGCATGGATGACTGCTAGTGGATGGGAAGATTATGTATCTCCTAATGCATCATCTAAGTCAAAGAAACTCGCAAGTATATTTGTTGAAACTGCTCGTGAGTTTGGATATAAGACGCGTGAATATTCTCCGAGTCAACCTTATAAAACGGCTAAATTTACAGTCCTTATGAAGACAAATATGCCTGCGATATTGACAGAGAATTTCTTTTATGATAATAAAAAAGATGTTCAATATCTTTCATCAGAGGCAGGTAGAGAGATGATAGCTGAGTTACATGTACAGAGTATTCTAAAGTACATATATAGGTCTTAATTATGGAGTTTATTTTAGAAAAACTTAAATCATTATGGGCATCATATAAAAAAGATATTATTTATATTGCTGCCATCTTATTATTACTTATTTTATCATGCACCTCTATAAGGAGTTGCTGCAATAGGAATGATGAAATAAAGAATTTAAATCATAGTATAGAAGCTATGGTTGATACTATTAGCACTTATAGGACTGCTAATGGTGAGCTTGTTGCACAAAAGAAAATTCTTCAAGGCAATATTGATTTACTTGAGATAGCTAATACTGATCTTGCAAATGACCTTAAAGCAATGAAGGTTAAGAATGCACAACAGGCTTTACAGATAAAAGGGTATATAGAGAATCCTCCAAGAGATACTGTTTGGGAATTGGCTATTGATACAGTATATGTTGGGAACAATATCATGCTTTCAAAGGATTTTAATTTCTCAGATAAGTGGAGAATACTTAACGGTAATGTTACTTATAATCCATCTAATTATGCCCTTGGGTTAAATATCAAAGAAGATAAAGTATTATTTGATTATACTATTGCTATACAAGATGGTAGTGTATATGTAAAGTCAGATAACCCTTATGTTACATTTAATGAGCTATCTGGTATAACTGTCCCTAAGCCTAAACGTAAGCCTTTCTCTCTTGGTGTGCAGGTTGGCTTTGGTGCTAATTATGGTCTTGTGAATCGTAAGTTTGATTATGGACCTTATATTGGACTTGGACTTCAATATAACATTTTTTAATTATTTATGGCAGAATACACCTATGAATTTGATCCTGTAAAAGAGATAAAGGCAGGTGATCAGGCAGTTATATGGACTACAAAATCTATACAAGCTGCAGTTGATGCTATTGAGAAGGGTCTACCACTTAAAGTAAATCCATTTTGTGGTCGTAATACTAAGCTTCTTAAACCAGATTTAGTTTATAAAAGAACTGAAGAAGAGATAGAAGATTATATTAAATGCATGCAAGACCCAATTTACTTTGCTGAGAAGTGTTCTCTTATGACGCCAGAAGGTCTTAAGAAAGTAAAGATGAGAGATTATCAAGTAGAATATCTTAAAAATCTTAGGGACCATAGATTTAATGTATTATTGTCTTGTCGTCAAGCCGGAAAAACTCTTAGCATGACGACAGATATAATTGTAAAATTTAATAAAAAAAATGATTTTTTTGACGACATGTTAAAGAAAATATATTATTTTTATATAGATGATAATACTTATAAATTACCAATTTTTGAGCTTTATAATTTATTTTGTAAAAAAACGGTAATTTGGAAGTTTAAATATCATTTATATAAATTAATATATAAATTAGAACATGTTAAATAAAAGTGAACAAATTTTAAATAAAGAAGAATCTAAAAACTGTAAAGAATATTACAAAAAACATTTTCCAGCTTTATCAGAAGAAGAATGTATTAAAAGGGCAAAAGAATTTAATAAATCTAAAAATTATAGGTGTATAGAATATTATAAAATAAAATATCCTAATCTTTCTATTGAAGAATGTGAAAATCTAAGAATAAAAAGACTTGAAGAACAAAAAAAGAAAAGGACAACTAATATTCTATATTGGAAAGAAAAATATCCTGAAAAATCTAATGAAGAATTAGAAGAATTACGCTCTAAAGCTGCTAAAGAAAAAAATAAATGTAATTTAGAATATTGGATTAAAAAATATCCAGAAAAAGATATTGAAGAATTAAAAAAATTACATGATGAACATTATCAATCTTGGTTATCTCATCAAGAAGGTTGGGGGAATGGAGATAAAAATAATAATTCTAAAAAGAATACAACACAAAAAGAAAGAAATGCAAAATCACCACGAAATATAGAATTTTATATAAAAAAATACCCTGAATTATCTATAGAAGAATGTGAAAAATTAAGGCAAGATTTTTTTAAAAAAAATAATGAAAGGGTTAAATCCGCAATAAAAGATACTAATATAGAATATTATTTAAATCAAGGATTATCTAAAGAAGAAGCTTATTTACGATTAAAAGAAAGACAAACTACTTTCACATTAGAAAAATGTATTCAAAAATATGGAGAAGAAATTGGTACAATTAAATATTATGAACGACAGAAAAAATGGTTGAAAAAATTATATGAAAATTTTAAACTATTTGGAGATGGGAGATCAATACAATCTAAGTTTGCATATGAATGCATAAAAGAAATATGTAAATATTTTAAAATTGAAATACCTAAAAAAGAAAAATTTTTATATAATAAAATAAATAAAAAGGCATATGCATATGATTTTTGTTATAATCATAAAATAATTGAATTTAATGGAGATTATTGGCATTGTAATCCAAATTTATATGATAAAACTTTTTATAATAAAGTTAAACAAAAAACTGCAAAAGAAATTTGGGAATATGATGAAGTAAAAGCAAATACAGCTAAAAACTATAATTATAAAATTTTAACAATTTGGGAATCAGAATATAATAATGATAAAGAAAAAACAATAAAAAAATGTATTGATTTTATCAAATCATGAAATTTATATTAAAAATACTATATAAAATTATTTCATTATTAGATTTTATAGATTATCATTATATTAGAAAAGAATATCTAATTGATAATTATAAAACTATTGAAGAAATAAAACTTAATGACGTAGAAATTTTAACAGATACTGGATATAAAGAATTATCTGCATTAATGATTTCAAAGCCATTTGAAATTTATACTATTAAATTAGAAAATGGATATAAATTAGATTGTGCAGATGAGCATATTGTTTTTGATAAAGATTTTAATGAGATTTATGTAAGAGATTTACAAGTAGGAGATTATATACAGACAGATGACGGTTGTAAAAAGGTAATTTCAATAATTATTGATAATACTAAAATATCTATGTGTGATACGACAGTCAATGATGATAACCATAGATTTTATAGTAATGGTATATTAAGTCATAATTCTGTCACTAATGGTATATTCTGCTTATGGAAAGTACTATTCAATATTGATAAGAATGCATTGTTACTTTCTAAATCTGGTCCAGCGGGTAGGGATATTCTTGCAAAGATTAAAGATATGTTCTTATATCTGCCATATCATTTAAAAGTAGGTGTATTAAAATGGAATCAGTCAGAAATATCTTTTGATAATAATTCATCTATACATACAGAGGCGTTTTCTGAGACGGCAGGTCTTGGCCAGACTATCAACTTCTTAATGCTCGATGAGTTTGCATGGTGTCCACAAAATCAAGTAGAACTGTTTTATACTAATATTATCCCTACTATCACAACGATGCCAGATTCTAATGTTGTTGTTTGTTCTACTCAAAATGGATTCAATAAGTTCTATGAGATATGGAATAATGCTATAACAGGTAAAAGTATATATTATCCTACTAAAGTTGATTGGTGGCAAGTCCCTAATTGGAATCCTAATACTAAGCAATGGGAAAAGCGAACAGAGAAATGGAAAGAAGAAATGATAGGTGTTCTTGGTTCAGAAGAAGCATTTTATTATCAATATGGTACTCAGTTTTCTGCTAGTAGTGATTGTTTAGCTTCTAGAGAAGTATTAACAAAACTACATGAAAGGGCTAAGAACTTTATTGTAAGAGAAGATTTAGAATATGAGTCACCATATAAAGAATATTTATATTTTGACCCAGACATTGACTTAGCAGAAATAAAGAATAATATATTAATACTTATTGATTTGGCAGAAGGTGGAGGCGGAGATTATACAGTATTTAATATATTTAAAATAGAAGATAAAGATACATTTGTACAAATTGGCTATTGGCGGAGTAATGATATTGATATAGAACATGCAGCATTAGGGTTGTGGTTATTATGTACGCAATTATTTAATCAAGAGACATTATCTATATCTATTGAATGGAACACATACGGTGCTATATTCTATAATTATCTTATGTGTTTAAATGACGATATTTACTTTGAAGAATTTAATTGGCGATTTAATATTGCAGAAGAGCTTGATTTAGGTGTTATTGCAAGATATAAAAAGGGAGATAATACTGAAGATATCGCGGGTCTTTCTTTTAGAGGTAATTATATACCTGGAATACGATTTAATGGTTCTAATAAAGTATCAGCATGTTCATTATTAAAGATGGCAATAGAAAAGGACTTAATTAAGCTTTATTCATTAGAGCAGATATGTGAATTAGAGAATTTTGAAGATAAGCATGGTAATGGTTCTTATAAAGCAAGTTATGGGCATGATGATATGATGATGCCCCTTTGTCAGATACCATTTTATCAGCATACTAATAGATATAAAGAAATAATGGAAATTATGGAAGAAAATAATATAGTAGAAAATTCTAGTTCTTTATATGATGATTTTAATATATATAATTCTCCAAAAGAATATATGATAAATAATTTATATCAAGAAAGCCCCTTAGATGTATTTTCTAATAGAGGTATACAGGAATTTAATTATAAAAAACTTTGAAATTTTATGAAAAATTGCTATATTATAATTGTTAAGTTTTTTAATTTATTATATACAAATTCATTAGAGTTGTTTAAGGAGCAACTCGAAGGTGAAAATCCTTCTTAAGTGTTTTGATATTTGGAAGAAAAAAAGCTGCTAATTCACGACTAGCAGCTTTTATTTTTTATTTGTAAAGATTATTACCATATATCCTAGTTCTGTATGTTCTTCATATACTAAAATATTTTTATATATAAATATTTCAGCATCCTTGGAATAACTTATTGTTTTTTCTAAGTTAATGTTATTTCGTAAAATATCATTAAGAATATCATCAATATCACCATCACTAACAATTATATCATCGCTATAATTTTCTAGATCCGTACGGGTCTTATTTAATAGTATATAGTGGTCTTTAGTTATATAAGTATTAATATCTTTAACATTATATTTATCTACCCAGGATTTTATAGCATCTCGGTATGAGGTATAATCAATCTTGCTAAAATGTATATATTTATGGTTTTTATTTAATCCACAAATATCACATATAGTATCAACTATAGTTTTTTGCTGCTTATTAATACTATCTTTATTAATTATCAGCTTCTCATTTATATATGTATTTATCTGTTTCATTTTTCATACCACGTTGGAAGATTGTTTTCTAAAGGACAATCATAAAACATATCTTGCATATCAATAACATTACTTACATCCCAAGAAGATATATCATTATTAAAATCTGAAAAACTAAACATTCTACTCATATTTTTAACATTACTGACATCCCATTTACTAATATCCTTATTAAATACGGAATGAGTAAACATCCAACTCATATTTTTTACATTTGAGACATCCCAAGAAGATATATCCCCATTAAAATTTGAACTTTCAAACATACTAATCATATTTTCAACATTACTTACATCCCATTTTGATATATCTCCATCAAACATAGAATATCTAAATAAATATGACATATCTTTAATATTACTAGTATCTATATCATTGAGATCAGCTTTATTACCTCTTTCTTTAATAAGTTTTTCTATTAAAGAATTAAGCTCATATTTATCTTTAGGATAATAATTATACTCAATGGTTTTAGTCATACTATCTTTATTTATGACTAACTTTTCATTTATATATGTATCTATAGCTTTCATCTTTTATAATATTAGTTTTATTCTTTATACCACTTTGGAGGATTATCTAATAAAGGAGATTTTTTAAATATATCTTTCATATATTTAACATTACTAACATCCCAATTATTAATATCTCCATTAAAATCAGAGCCAAAAAACATACCGCCCATATATTTTACATTACTTACATCCCAAGAAGATATGTCTCCATTAAATTCAGAATAATAAAACATATTAAGCATATCTTCAACATTACTTACATCCCACTTAGAAATATCACCATTAAATTTAGAATTATAAAATATAAGTGACATATCAGTGATATTACTAGTATCTATATCATTAAGATCAGCATCAATACCCCTTTCTTTAATAAGTTTTTGTATTAAAAAATAAAGCTCATCTCTATTTTTAGGGTGATACTTATAATCAGGGTCTTTAGTCATACTGCTTTTACTTATGACTAACTTTTCATTTATATATGTATTTATTGTTTTCATTCTTTATACCACTTAGGAGGATTGTTTTGTAAAGGAGAACCATCAAACATAAATGTCATATTTTTAACATTACTTACATCCCAAGAAGATACATCACCATTAAATTTAGAATCAACAAACATATATTTCATATTTTCTACTTTAGATACATCCCACCTAGAAATATTACCATTAAAATCAGATTTCCAAAACATAGCAAACATGTTTTTAACATTACTTACATCCCATTGTGATATATCTCCATTAAAAGTAGAATTCATAAATAAGTTTGACATATCAGTAATTTTACTAGTATCTATATCATTAAGATCAGCGTTATTACCTCTTTCTTTAAAAAGTTTTTCTAGTAAAGATATAAGCTCATACCTATCATTAGGGTGATATTTATAATTGGGTTCTTTAATCATACTACTTTTAGATATGACTAACTTCTCATTTATATATGTATTTATCTGCTTCATCTTCTATTAAAATACCTTAATGAATTTGTAGTTTTATTAGAAGTTTTACCATCAGACGTTATCTCTGTCTTATATTCATTAGGAATATTCTCCCAAAATGTAGTTGCCCAGTTTATTGCACGCTTAGCAAAATATGCAGGGTTACGGTCATATGCATGATCCTGCGTATAAAAATTAGAATAACTATATAATTGTTTTGCTAATTCTATAATAAATCTAGCTCTAGATGTTGTTTCTATATTATAACTACGGGATATTTCACCTATATCTCCAATAGTGGCTTCACTATCTTGTAATGTTACTTTATTATCATTAATACTATTTATGGAATTTATAGTTGTCAATTTATCCATAACACCTATATGATTAAGGTCTTTTATAGTATTAAGATTATTTATAGTACTGATATTTTTAAGTATATCTATCTCTGAAAGCTTATCAATTATATCTATACTATCAATATTTACTATATCCTCTATAACTGGATTAGTGATGGTAACATTATTTTCACTAATATGATCAATATAAGATATTCTGTCAACACTAGCTAAATCATTAAGCCCATGTAAATATGCAATATCAACAGTTATGTCTGTTTTACTGAATTCCGCAGTGTATGTAAATGTTTGGTCATAAAGATATAATACAGGGATTGTTATTTCCCTTTCTTGCTCAGTATTTCCATCATTCCATTGTTTAAATATATAACCTACATGGGGACTTGCAGTTATGGTTACCTTATCCCCTGTATTAAGTCCACTTGCTCCACCAGTAACTACACCACCATCAACCGGATTCGCTTTTAATATAACTGTTGCTGTTGCCATATACTAAATAAAGAAATATTGAATAGCATCTATATTTATATCTTCGGTTTCACCTGCTTTATATACTTCACTTTTATCTGGATAATATTTAAATCCTCCATTTAATACAGGTACTTCTATATCAGATTCAACACTTATATTTCCATAAGCATCTAACCCAACTTGATTAGTACTCTCATAAATATATTTAATAGGCACATATTTATATACACCATTAATATATTTTAAGACATACTTATTATAATACCTGTTCTTATAAGCCTTTTCATTAGCATCTGATATGAAATGTATATCAAAAGACTTAATGACTGAATTTTCATCAAGCACTTTCTTAATGAGGTCTGACTTAGGGATAAACTTAACATTATCTTCTAAGTTAATAAAATAATCACATATAGAAGATTTAACTCCTTCTTTAGCAGTTTCTTTATCATATATAGAATTAACTTTAATATAACAAATAGCTGCATATCGTCTTATTACAGGATCATTCATTATGATGTTTAATCCAGCAAAAGCTTTCTTAGAATTGTTAAATGTGTCTATTACTAACTCTTTTTCCCTACTAGTCAATAACATATCTTTAGTATTAAGCTTGAGATAATCATCATAGTCTTTAATACTATTCTTATAATTACTCATACAATGAAGGGTGACTGTTAAAGAGTTAGGTTCACTTATTATATTTGTTTTACCTATAAATGAAAATCTACGTAAGAATAATCTAAAATTATCTTCATTAGCAAGGACAAGACTGCGGGAAGAATATCCTACCATTCGCTTAACTGTATCAATACTATCTTCATCAGTACCTCCTGTTATAGAGTCATTTATAGTTATATCTATATATTGGTTTGCATTTACAGTATTTCCGAAAGAATCATAACACACACTATTAAATGAGAAGTTAGGGTTATCTGTTGTAGCTACATTACCATTACTACCTAAGTGTATGATATATCTTATTGTAACACTATCACCTTCTGATAACATCTTACCGTGGACACCATTACCAAAGATAATATCAAAAGTATTATCATAACCAACACTTACCATATACTCTTCACTATTTTCATGCATATCATATAAACTAGCTACTTGAGTATATTTTATATTATTTACATAGACCTCAACATACTCTTTATCAAATGGTGCAGATGAACTAACATGTATAGCTTCTAAAGGATTTCCGAGACCCATATACCTAGATGTAGTCCATACACCTTGCACAACTTTTAAATTATGACTTACTAAAGGATTTGCTAAGTCAATAATGTAATAATCTGTGGGAAGATAAATAGTATATTTTAATCCTGTATTATCATTAACTAATAATGTGCCATTAGGAATATAAATTTTAGAGGTAATATTTGATAATGACTGTCCTTGTGAATATTTAAGAATAACATTTCCCACTGCAGCAGACCCATAAGAAGGTTCAAATCCAGAGAGCTTAGCTAAGGAATATACACTCTTCTTACGTATCGCAGTATCTATATTTTGCTCAGTAAATGCATCTTCAATATAAAACATAGCATTTTGCACAACCCCCTTGATAGCAGTTAAGATAACATTGAATATCTGGGATTTTGAATAATCTATTTGTTCAGCATTAAGAGCCTTACTGAGATAAGTTTTGATAGTATTATCAAAATTATCAAATGCAGTTTCTGTTATATTAAATAGTCTCATTATCTTATATTATCTAATCATATATACTTTTCTTATACTTTTAGCATTATCAGAGTCATCAGTCTTAATTGTTATTTCTACTCTATATGCTAAGTCATTCACATCTAAATTAATAGTAGTCACATTAATATAATATAAGAAAATATTATAATAATATGAGCTATTAGTTAATTTTTCTATTATATATTTTTTTAATGATTCTGGTGAAGGAGTAAGCTGCCAAAGATACCTATAGAAGTTAACACCATAGTTAGTGTCACCTAAAAGTTCAGTAGGTGTTGTATTAAAAAGAATATCTATCTCTTGAATAGCTTCTTCTAAATCATTTATAATAACAGGCTTTATTAATCCTAAATCAATCATTATATAATATCAATATTTATTAATCAGTTACACTCCAATTTCCAGAAGATATATACTCACCATCTTGATTGGAAATATGATATACTCCAGAAACATTAGTTAATTTATTTGCAGCAATACTAAAAATCACAAAGATATCATTCCTAGCACTTTCAATAAAATCTATATTATCTATTGTTATTCTAAAGCTTTCTACTTTAGTCATATATTCTGCTAAGTTGATACCAATATTTTGTGTTAATCCCCTTCTTATTACAATATTCTGTAAATCCTGTGTTCTAAAGAAGATAGGTTTATACACGATAGTTGGGGTAATTGCATTTATCGCACTTACCTGATCTGGAGATTCTTGCTTTATTATACAAGTAACCTTATCTATAAAATTAAACTTATCATTCATACTATTTACATTAAGTCTATAAATACCTAAATCATTAACTAAGTATTTATACCATTCTTTTGTGATTATAACTATATTACTGTTTATTGTTGTTCCTAAATATCTATCTATAAATGCAGTCTTACATACAAGTATTTCTGGCATTTGCTCCCATGATGAAAATATATCAGATAGGTCAAAACTAAAATCATCAATATCATCCGCCCAAATATAATTATGATATATATTTGTAGTGAAATTGGGAGTTGAAGAAACGATTATTTCAAATCCACACTGTTTAACTGTGTTATCTCCACCCTCTACATATTCATCATCTTCTTCATCATATTCTATACCTTCATACTCGTCAAGAGATACATTATTATAATATTCATATGCTTCTCTGAATGAACTGAACTTATCTGCATTAGGATATATAAATTTAGAAATAATATTCATTTTACCATCAACAAACCCTAATACTGATGAAAGCAAAAACCTTACACCAGAAACAAATACATCACTATTAGGTTGTATCTTATCATTAACACTGAATATATTTGATTCATCATCTATGATATATGGCCATAACGTGACATTTACAGGATAAGATAAATAATTATTCTCAATAGTTTTATAATATGCACTATAATATGACTTATCACTGTCATTGTCATCAGACTTAATAATCATAAATGGTTGCATCATAAGATACATACTTAAATAGATATCACCATCATCATCTATTTTAAGTTCAGGGTCATCACTATATATACTATTTAAATCCTCCTTAAAAAATGTATCTTTTGAAAATAAATCTTCTATATTAGGAATATAAAACTCTATAAACTCTGAATAAATTACATTATCTTCTCTAAATTCTGTCTCACTATTAGGTTCATGCTCAGAGTATAATCTGCAGTAATAATGGAAATGTATGTTATTTATATAATTATCAAAATATATAATAGTATCTATAGGGTCAATATTACTAGGCTTATATATTTTAACAGTATCACATAATATATCTCCATCTACTAATACACCATTTACTTTTTTCTTTAACAAATATGCATCTGTAGATATATAGTCACTACTTAAATCTGAATTAAAATCAATATAATCTTTTGAAAATTGTTTAGTTTCACCAGGAATAGGATATATTATTTTACCAGAAGTAAGCTCACCATTAAGGTATAAATCATCAAATAATGTCTTCTCAATAAAATATATATCAGTATCATACATTACAGAATTAATGATATCAAATCGACGAAGCATCACATATTTTTGCTTAATTTTATGTGTATTATCTTGTGATTTGAATAACTCTACAATATACTTATAATTATTTAATGTTACCGTCTGGCGCATTATAAATATTACTCAAATTATATATTTAATAATAATTTTTAGGATAATTAAAAAACATGCTATATATAAAAAGGTTATGCATTTTACTACATAACCTTTTGTGTTGTTTATCTTAATTTAAAACTATTTTTCAAAATCAAACACCACTCCAACATTATCTAAGTTTTCATGGATCCATTTTTTAACATTAATAGCATCTGCACCATCTACATTCTCATCAATTTTTATTTCAATCAGGTTTTCATCAGAATCATATATACTATTAATGTTAAATTTTTCTTTTATATCATCTATAAGTTTTAAAACTTTAGCATCATGATCAACAACGGCTTTAACAAATTCTTTTTCATCCCGTGTCATCTTTTTAAAATTAAACTATATTTATAAATCTAAACTCTCAGCGACCGCAGCATTTACATTCTCCATGTTAACATAATTATTACAAATATATTGAGCAATATCTTCTTTGGTCACATCGAAAAATGTTATGAGCATATTAAGCTCTTCCTTAGGGAATTTATCCCAATTGATACTTACATTAATTCCAGGCGAGCAACCAAGTTTAGTGAATACCTTATCTATCATTGCATTCTTACTATTATCTTCTTTTTTCTTGACTGCAGCCTTTTTATTTAATTTAATATCTCCAATTTCTTCGTTAAATGCTTTTGCAAATTCATCATCATCAACATTAGCAGATTCAATAGATTGTCCTTTAAGATCATTAATAACATCATCAGTGGCTTGCACATAGTCACTAGTGAATTTATTCATATCTATTGTGTTATTATTGGAACAACGAACTACTATTCCATTATCAGACAACATCGCATCTCGAACAGTAATTACCTCTCCTGTATTCTTATTTAACCATTTACCATGAATATCTGGTAATGTAGTCGGGTCAAAATTATATGTATCACTATATGGCATAAAATTCAATTAAATATTTTTGTTCACTATAATTTAATATAGTAAAAAAATTTAATTATTTTCATCTAATATAGTTAACCTTTCTAAATTATCAGCATTAAGATATTTAATAATGATATTTGCGACGTCTTCTTTTGATTCAGAATTAAAATAAAGATATGGCATATTTAATGTATATAAAGTCTGTTCAAATAATAATGAATCAGTTATTGAATGCTTATTGGCGTCTTTATGCATCATATCTATCCATACAATTAATACATCATCTCCCTTTATATTGTTATATGGAATATTTAAAAAGTCAGATAATGATATACAAAATATGTCTTTATTATAATATTCATCAATGGTAATTCCTACAGTAACAGCATCCTCAATGGTACTAACAAATAATAGTGCATTATTCTTATAGTCTAAGCAAATCTCATCAATTGGTTTTTCATAAAGATATGCTTCTTCTTCAAATGTTTCAATATTAGAATTCAAATTTGATATAAACATTTTTGAGCTATCTAAATTACTATCAATAGCCATCAATGCATTAGCAAATTCTTGTTTATCTACTCTATCACTTACTATAAAAATTTTATTCATTAGTTAAATATTATAATTTATTTTGATATTCTGGTGTAGAATTAGTAGTTGCAACTTCACGAATATTAATAGTTCTATATAATATATCAAAGTATGATACAGAAGGTTCATCATAAGCAGTTTCTGATCCAGTTATTACAGGCAAATATGTTGAGGTAAATAACTCTGGAGTATCAATAACTGCTTGTGAATATTCTTCAAGATTTCCTGAGAATATACCACTCTTAATTGAATATTCATAAGAATATATATAATCAAAACTATTATTTACATTAATATCATCTATAGATCTACCATATCCAGTTACTTGTGTAAGTACAGGTTCAAGCTCTACAGTAGTATGTTTGCATAAATAATACATACTGCAAACAACTGCATTAGAGCAAACCTCACATCCATCACATGTCCAATGTTCTACAAAATCATGATTTCCTTCAGTATAACCAGTATAAGCCATATAAGAATACTTAGTAAATGGATTAAAATCAGTATATGTATAAATATCTTTAATAGCATCAGTATAAGTTATTTCAATAGGGTTAGATACATATACATCATTATATAATCTATTTTCATCAATAGCTATATTAGAGGTGGTGAGATGCATCTTCATATCACTGCAGATAGAACCATCACAATATATTGTAGCATCATCATAAGATAAAGCAATACTTGCAAGGAACTTATCAACATTAAGTGTAGTATCATATGCAATATGGTTATTCTCACTAATACCAAGTTCATTCATATATCTAGTGTTTGCTATAGGAGTTGCAGTGACATTAAATAAATCATCAACTTTACCAATAGCTCTCACTATAGCAGAATAAGAACAATAAGAAGTGTCATTATCTTGTATACTAGTGACCTTCCATAAAGTCTTATTCATAAAGGCATCTTCATTAAACCTAGCATATGAATTGAAATTAGTGTGTTTGATATCTACATCTAATTCTTCAAATTTATTAAACTTATGAGTATCTGCTTTATCTACTAATGTACTTGCACCGAGGTTAGAATCAGTATTAGAAGTACCAATCTTTAAGTGGTTCCTATCACCATCAACACTAACACCAAAATAACCATAGTATATACCACCCTTAGTAGTATCTCCATATGATATAGGGTCAATACCAATAACATTTGTTCTATTAAGAGTATTAGTGTTTCTTAATAATACTTCTTTAAGATCAACAGTAGGATAGATATTCTTATATGCTTGATAAGAACCATCATCAATATCTTCAAGGGTAGAATTAGGAATCACCTCATTAGGATAATCATGATAATTGATGACGTCACTAAATACATAAGTATATGCAAATCCATCAAATACCCTTTCATAATAAGATTCTCCTTCATAAGTTACTTTCTCTATTCTATATGTTGGATATGATAATTCCTCAATCTTAAAATATCTTTCACCTTCAGCATTTGGCTTAATATCTGTTATACCATAAGCATCTTTTTCAACATTAGTAGAATATTCAATAACCATATTTGTCGGGTTATAATATTTTGTACTTGTTGAATCCGCTTCACCAAATGTTTCAAGTGGATCAGAAGTGTTATTCAATATCTCTTTATTACGGATATTAGGATATAACTTCATAGCTTCTGCAACTTGCTGCTTTAAAGTTGTAGAAACCATCTTAAAGACTAACCATTGATGTTCATATCTATCAGGCTCATACTCGTTATAAAGTGAATATTTAATATAACTCTCAAGATTAATTATAGCATCCATATCAAGAGCATATCCACCCTCACCAGTATTAAGCATTACAGGAGAATAAACATACTCAGTAGAATCCTCATTCAATTCTATTCCCCAGAATGTTGTGACATATCCACTGCCAAGTGCTTTTACAAGAGCATCATTCTGCCTGACATCTATCATACTTATTATCAATGCATCTTCTAATAATCTAAGACGTCCATGATTACTCATTAAGTCATCAATCGCAGGAAGGCATGCAGTGAGCTCAACGGTAGTAGTTGTATTTTGGTCAACTACCTGATGAGGCACTTTATATATTATAGTCTCTCTCTGTGAAGTAGTACCTATTGCGTCTTTTTCTGCAGCATGAAGAATCTTAAAGTCAAACTCTTTTTCATCTTCAGGTAAATAATCGGTAACAGAAATTATTATATTAGGTTGTCCTGCATCTTTACCAATAGCATATACACCAGTATTCTGATCATCTATATACCAATATCCATTAGCTATATATGGAAGAGTAAGAACCTTATCCCAGTTAATAGATACTACATAATCACCATCATATATTATTGTGAACTTAAATGATGTTATCTTAGTGATAGACCCCTCTGCAATAATTACAGGATAATCATATTTGAATGTAATATCTTTATCAATATCTACTTCTTGATAACGAATATACAAATCAGATAATGAAGAATATATCTGTAAATCATTGCTGTCATTCACATAATAATAAATGCGATACAGTGCAGGAATATAAACATTATACTTATTATCAACTAATATTGTATTGATATTATTTAAATCTGAATTTTCATATATAGATTTAATAAGTTCAATAAGTATAGTTGTTTTAAGATTTACATTATTATATTCTGTAAAATACATTTCATTATTATATACAGACTTAAAGACCTTAAACCATGCTGTTATATCATATGCAAACTCATTGATAAAATTATTAAGATCTTCAGTTGCATCTAATAAAATGTTAAATTGAGAATTTTCTGTATCATATTCAGCATTAAAATGCTGGCCTATTGTAGTTATATCTGATAAATCTAAGTCAACTAATGCTTCATCTATATCTTTATACTTTTCAAGACCCTCAACAAGGTCATCTATACTTGTATCTTTAAGATCTATTGTATGAAGATATAAATCATACTCATACTCTTCTGAGTTAACTATATAATATACATAAGTTAAATCTTCACTGTTTCTGAAGCGTAAACCTTTTAATAATTTACCATCCTCAGAAATTTCATCCATCATAGCACCTATTGAGTCACTATCACCAATATTAGCTAACTCACCAAATACAAAGCGATACTTATCTTCATTATGCTGTATCTTACCTCCTGCTTTTCTGGATTTACTAAATGGACTATGGTATTCATCACATATCAACTCATCAACAGTTATATAATTACCAGTAGTATCATATGTGTGTGAATTACCTTCATCAGAATGTGTTTCAGTATTATATAAAGTAACTTCTACTGTATCATTCTCTATATCGTATGCAACATGTATAAAATATTTTGCAAGATATGCAGAATCGGAATAATTGTTTATAAGTTCATTAGCAGTAAATGAACCTTGTGAGATACCTTCACCCTTTATACCGGTCCTTTGTCCTAAATTAGCTAATGCTTCTTTAAGATATATATCAGTATAAGAGGTTAAGTACTCTGTATTATCAATATTACCTTGCAGCATATTTATATTTAATATTCCCATTGTTTGTTAATATGTGTGTATTTAATTTATGTATAAAATTATAATAATACAAATTTATAAGCAAACGTATATAATTTATCTGTCTGAGGGAAATTTAACCCTTCTGGAATGCTTATATATTCTACATTATATTTACTATATAAAAATAAAATTTCATCTTCATCAAAATCATTATTCTTATTAATGAAATCTGTGAATACCTTTATGGTTTTTTCTTCTGATTCTAATGATAATATGTCATCATACTTAAATTTACCATTAACCTTCACATTGATTTCTTTTTGAAGATTAATCATCTTAGAGCAGTCATAATATTTATATTCTACAGGAAGATACTTATATTTGACATAATTATAGTCCTTCATATCAAAATATTTATCGTATACCTTACTTCCTTGCTGCTTATACTCTTCAGGAATTACACTATAAATATTATTACCACTAAACTCATCTATAGAAGCGTCCCTCTTATATATAACACTGTCCCCTATAGAATTATGCTTTGATGTTTCTAATAATGTTGCCTTTACATCTTTAAATTTCTTAAAATATAAGTTAGGTATAGTCTTTCTAGGAGTTATCCATGGAACTATAGCATTCATATATCTCTGGAGTGCTTGCTTTTGACGAATGTAGTTAGGATCACCAATATATATGTCATATTCATCTCCTATCTGTGACTTACTTTCTTTATATATTATACTTAAGTTTATTATGTTAGGCTTATTAAATGTATTAAGATTACCAATAAGATAAAGAGGGTTAAGATACATAAATGGACCAATTATCTTATATATCTTTGCAATATACTCTGGATTCTTTGTTATATCTATTCCATTTATATATTGGATATATTTAAGATTATTTGCTTCAATATCTTCTATAAGGGTATCAGTATATTTTTCTGTTTGAGGACGCCCTTTAATATCAAAAGTATCATATGTATTATCTACTAATAAGTTTATAAGATAATATCCATACATCTTACCATCTTCTCCTCTAAATACATTCAACTTACAATCTTTATAGTATCCATAATTAACATTATTTCCATTATCATAAAGGTCATAACGCTTAGTATCAGAATAATTATCAAATGTCAATATAGGTTTATCCCCTAATCTTTCTTGGAGTTTTTCTTTATCAGAATCAGATACATACATCATCATTATAGAGTTATTTGTATCATACCTATAGTTAGTTATATCACCAAAATAAACTGGAGATAATAAATCTAATTGATAATATTCATAAATTTCTGCATCAATAATATCTTGTGCAGTATATTCTGTATAAAGTGGTGTCAATGAATTGTGTATATCCTCTATCTTTATATTAGAGTTTGCTAATAATTCATCATACTCACTAGGAGTAACATACTGTATAGGACCTTGCAATGTTGTATTTTCAAAATCCACATTCTGAGAATAATATAATCTATCAATCTCTTCTACCCTTGTAGTCTTATATACATAAAAATCTTTATAGTTCCAATCGTTATCTTCATCCATATTCATGATCTCAAAGATAACATCATCAAGACGGAAATAATCATCTTTTATATATATTAAGAAGTTTTCATAAGGGAAGATATCTTTATAGTCATCGAAAACTAAATAATCTTCTTTAAACCTAAATGCACCTTTACCAACAATATATTCTATTGCATTATAGAAATCATCAAACTTAGTAATATCATAACCATCTTTAAGCTTGAATTCTTTTATATTAATATACTTATATAATGCCTTAAGACCAGTAGGGGTATGACAAAGTACTTTTTGCTGGATATATACATTTTTATACCATGTATCTGCCCATACCCCATCAGTAGTTTGTATAACTTGTCTCTTCTCATCCTTAGAAAGCTCTGCATACCAAGTGCTTAAAAATCCTTTATTAAGTACTTTAGCATAGAATGGTGCATAATACTTAGGTGAAGTGCTTCTTTCATGATTATCATATATCTCTTCAAGGTCTGCTAATACCGTGTCTAATCTATCCCAAGAATCTTTCTTATTTCTAAAGTGCTTTAATAAGTTTATTATGTTATACTTACTTACATATAATACATTTCTATCCTTTTCAATATTTTCAATAGTAGTGTTTTGCTCATATGTCCTACCTATAGAAGAGTCGTGTCGGGTAAAGATATTTTTAGCTATTGTAATGTTGCCATATCTCTTCTCAACGTTAAATTCATATTCATCTAAGTTATTGTTATGAATATTATTGACCATCAAAGTAGAATATACATCTAAGATAGAGTAACATAAATTCACTAATCTATTATAGTTATTTACATTATCATATATCTTATATAAATCTGGATGGTTTGCCAAATAAGTGTCAACATATAATTTAACATTTGCACTAGCATCAGTATGTTGATTAATTATTTGATAGTTATTTACAAAATTCTTTTTAATATATAATGGATTACCATATACCGTAGATGCTGCATTATTATCTTTTAATTCAAACACAAAATCAGATATTGGTGTTATTTCTGTATCTAATGACCAATCATGAATAGTCGAGCAATAAGAAATATCAGTATTATCACTAGAAACAAATAATGTATCTGTTAAATACTTACCTTCATAAGTAAGATAATATTTACCATCTATCTCATTATGATAATATGTATTATTTTGATTATCTACTGTATGAGC
>JAEEGL010170923.1_pt1 | contig 58466 bp, 45 predicted proteins | sample 9134231 | NCBI WGS metagenome assembly JAEEGL01 (sample SAMN16246548, study PRJNA631951) | gut metagenome | biome: gut microbiome; feature: rumen; material: fiber-attached | host: Bos | place: Iran: Karaj | collected 2018-10
CAATGTAAAAAACGGTGTTGCATTAACAATTGCTGCAGTAATGGGCCTTTCAATCTGTGCAGGTTGCGGAAGTACTGCAGGATCTGAGGAGCCCGCAGCAGAGACAGAGGTATCAGTTGAGCAGACAGAGGAGGCTACAGAAGATGAGATGGCTTTTCCTACACCTGAATATATTGAGGATAAGGTAATCTCTACAAGCCTTATGACAGTGACAGTACCGGATGAGTTTGAAGGTACTTTTTATGCGGCAGTTGATGGCGAAATGGTGAGCATCTATGACAAGAGCTGCGTTGATGATGGATTCGGCGGATTTGTTTTTTCTGTAGCAGCAGATAAAGACAAAAATCTTATTCCCGGCGGAATGTATACAAAGGTTGGAGAAATTACCGATACAGAAGGTGCTGTTTGCGATGTATGCGTAGGCTATCCTTCAGAAATCCAGTGGGATTGGAACAATCCGGACGATGAGCCTGAGACCTACAAAAAGCTCGAGGATGCCAGGGACGCAATCATCGAGAATATTAAGGGCACTGAGGGCTGCGTGTTTGCTTATCAGGCAGGCACAAGAGGCGAAGACCTCTACGGCGATGTTCTTGCTAAGTATCAGCAGGCTATTAAAGAAGGCTGGGATGCAAACAAAATGGAGCAGGAGGGTATCAGCCCTGAGTTCTATGCACTTACTCAGACAGAAGGCGATAAAGCTGCAGATAAGATCGGTTTTGTATACAGGGATGTTACAAACGATGGTATAGATGAGCTTCTTATCGGCGATATTGTAGATACAGATGAGCCCACAGTTATTTATGATATTTACACTGTTGTGGACAAGGTTCCCACTCTTGTAGTAAGCGGAACAGCAAGAAATGGCTACTATGCTGAAGAGTACGGCGGAATTGCTAACTTCTTCTTTAATGGAGCAGCAGAAAATGGTGTTTACTCATATATCATCTATCCTAACAGCACAGAGCTTGGTTTCCAGTACGGAATTAAGTGCGATGAGTATACAGATGAAGCTAATCCCTGGTTTGTTGCATATGAAAACGAAGATAACTGGGAGCCCATGACTGAGGCAGACTACAACGACAGACTGGAAATGCTTGAGAGCTATTACCAGAAGCTTGACCTCACACCTCTTTCAAATGTAGCAGAATAAATAAAATCAAAAGCAGGCCGGATGCGAGAAAAACGCATTCGGTCTTTTTTAATTCCTCATTGAAAACAGAACGGATGTTTGGTAAAATGATGAGGATAGTTGATTTAAAAGGTGGAAGAGTAATGCAGGAGATTCTGGACAGATTAAATGATGCGCAGAGACAGGCTGTTACCACAACAGAGGGCTATGTGCGCGTGATAGCAGGGGCAGGAAGCGGTAAGACGAGAGCGCTGTCCCATAGATTTGCATACCTTGTAAACGGTCTTGGAATCATGCCGGGGCATATTCTTTGTGTTACCTTCACCAATAAATCTGCCAATGAAATGAGGCAGCGAATTCACAGACTGACAGGGGATAATGACACGGGATACATCAATACCTTCCACGGTTTTTGCGTATCCGTGCTTCAGGAGGATTCCCATGCTGTCTCATATCCCAAGAATTTTCTTGTGCTGGATAACTCAGACATAGATGACATGCTGAAGATCATATACGAGGAGAGGGGCCTTTCTCTTAGAGATATGACCTTCAGCGCCGCAAGGGATATGTTCGAGATCCGCAAGATTTTTAACGAGCCTGAGTATTACCTTGATATGATCACCATGTCTCTTGATACGCTCAAGGAAAAATATGACAGCGCCACAGATGTTAAGGACATTCTTTTCTATGGGTATCTTTATCAGGAGAAAAAGTGCTTTGGCCTTGATTACAACGATCTCATCAAGTTTTCGCTCTATATTTTCAGTCAGAATGAGGATATTAAGCTCAAGTGGCAAAAGAGGCTTGAGTACATAATGATCGATGAGTTTCAGGACATAGACAGCCTCCAGTATGAGCTGATGGAGGTGCTTTCAGGCTACCATAAGAACCTTTTTATAGTTGGCGATCCCGATCAGACCATATACACCTGGCGCGGCGCCAATGTGAAATATCTGCTGGATTTTGATAAGAATTTCCCGGATGTGAAGACCATTATGATGAATGATAATTACCGCTCCACACCTCAGATTCTCGCAGCGGTTAATTCTCTTATAGACACCAATAAGCAGAGGATAAAAAAGGACCTTGTACCCACACTGCCGGATGGAGACAGCGTTCTTTGCCATTTTGCGCCAAATACAGCAGATGAAGCGGATTGGATAACAGGTGAAATTCTTGCGCTTAAGGGTATGGGCGTACCATACAGAAACATGACGATTCTCTACAGAGCTCACTATGTGACGAGGACCATAGAAGAGGGGCTTTTGAAGGAAAAAATACCCTACACGATCTATTCCGGAGTGCAGTTCTTTGGCCGAATGGAGATCAAGGATGCCCTTTGTTATCTCAGGATGATCGTCTATCGTGATGATATATCCTTTAGAAGAATTGCCAACGTACCTAAGAGGAATCTTGGAAAAAGACGTATGAGCTTCCTTGAGCAGTACGCCGCTGAGAATAATTGTTCCTTATACAAGGCCCTTAGTGAGAACCTTGAGCATGAGATAATGCGCGGAACAAAGGCTGCGAAATTCATAGATCTTATAGAACGTTTTTCTGACAGCTACGAAGGCTTGCCGGTTTCGGAGGTTCTTTCGAAGATCCTCAATGAGAGCGGCTATGAGGAGATGCTTAGAACAGAGGGAGCCCAGGACAGGCTTGATAACCTGGCTGAGCTTAAGCAGTCTGTGTTTGAATATGAGACCACCTGCGGTGAAGAGGTGGGCCTTGAGGATTATCTAAAGCATGTGGCGCTTTTTACCAATGCGGATTCGGACGCAGGGCAGGAAGACAAGGTCCGTCTTATGACTGTCCATGCAGCCAAGGGACTGGAATTCCCCTATGTTTTCCTGTGCGGGATGAATGAAGGAATCTTTCCATCCAGAAAAATACGTACCCTGGAGGGAATGGAGGAAGAGAGACGCCTTGCCTTTGTTGCCATGACCAGAGCTCAGAAAAGGCTCTTTATCTCAGAAGCGGGAGGCATGAATTTTGAAGGAATGCCCAGGTATCCTTCCAGATTTATACTTGATATAGACAGGAATCTTCTTGAATTCACGGAGAAACCGGATGAAAACATGATGACCTTTGTTCAGAAATATATAGATAATGAATCAAGGTTTCTTAAAGGCGCAGAAAAACTGAATCTGCTCGAGCCCGGACAGAGAATAAGACATGCGATTCTTGGTATGGGTACTATTCTGGAGTTAAATACCGAGGATCAGTCTTACCTTGTCCAGTTTGATGAGATGGAGACTCCAAGGCAGATTTCATTTAAGGTGAAGCTTTCATGTGAGCAGGAGTAACGAAAAGCTCTGATAAGATCAGAAGATTACCATGCCCACACAATACTTTTAATCAAAGGCGGAATAGATATATGAAGACTATAGAAAAAGCATACTTCCATCTGCCCGGGCTGTTCGAGTTTTATGAGCTGTACAGAAGATTCCTGCCGCTTTTCCGGGAGCATAGAGAGTATTTCTACGACTGGTGTGAGATAGGCTCCATATATGGTGCTCCGGCAGATTGTATCTGGGGCGGAGGCCGCGTGGGCTTTGGAGATGAGAGCCCCTTGGACGTGGCTGCTTTGATGAGAGAATATGGCATTTCTGCAAGACTTACCTTCAGCAATTCGCTTATTAGGGAGTGCCATTTAGGTGACAGGAAATGCAACGCACTATGCGAGCTGTTTGAAGATAACGGAAGCTTGCAAAATGGCGTGATAATCCATTCAGACCTGCTAATGGACTATATTAGTGAGAAATATCCGGGATTTTACTTTGTATCATCAACCACCAAGGTTCTGACGGAATTTGATGAGTTCGAAGCAGAGCTAAACCGCAGCGAATTTAAATATGTGGTGCCGGATTTTAGGCTAAATAAGGACCACGACAGACTAAAGGCTCTTACAGATAATCAGAAGGATAAGGTCGAGTTTCTCTGTAACGAATGCTGCTGGTTTGACTGCTACGACAGGAAAAATTGTTATGAGAATGTCAGCAGGAAGAGCCTTGGGGAAAATGTAGAAGACCATATCTGCGTATCACCGGATGCGGATAAGGGTTATACATTTTCAGAAGCTATGAAAAATCCGGGATTTATCGGGCTTTCTGCGATTCAAAATGAATACATGCCGGAAGGCTTTTCCAATTTCAAGATAGAGGGACGAAGCCTTGGAAGCGCCATAGTCCTTGAATTTTTGCTGTACTATATGACAAAGCTTGAATATCAGCTGAAAGTCAGGGAAGAGATATATTTAGACAGCATGCTGGATTTGTTTTAATGGGGGTAAGGTATGAGAGAAGCACACAAAAAGATAATCGATGCGGTAATTACAAAAGGCCAGAGAGTTTGTCCCGGCAGCCTTGCGCTGGTGGAGATATATGGCTCTGTTTGCACGAAGGAAGAGCATCCAAGGTCTGATTTGGATCTTCTTATAGTTGTTGATGACGACAATGCCAGCCGGTTTAGTAAGACTTTTATTCTGGAGGATGAGGGCATTGGCTATGATGTTTATTGCACATCCTGGGAGATGCTCGAAGGGGATGCGGAATGTGGTCATGGTCATATCAGTAAGCTGATGGATTCAGAAATCGTCTACGCCAAGGATGAAGCTACTTCTAAGCGCCTTGAGGACCTTAGGAAGAAGGCCGCAGAAGTACTGGCTTCAGATGCTGTAATAGGAAAAGTATTGGAAATCCGCGATCAGATTAGCCGCGAATATGGATATGTGGCTGCTGCTGATTCTATCGGAATGCAGAGAGCACACGCAGCATTTATGATATCCCTTTGTTTTGATGCGGTAATCCTCTGGAATCACAGATATTTTAAGCGAAGCGGCAAATACGTCTTTGAGGAGCTTAGGGACCTTAATGTGCCTGAGAATTTCTCTGAAAATATCGACGGTATTGTTCAGGCAGACAACTCAGAAAAGCTGATAGCCTCCGCAACAAAGCTTCTTAAATCAATAGTCGCATTTACAACCATTACGTCAGAAAAATCTGCACCGACGCCGGAAACCATTGCCGGTGCCTACGAGGAATCCTTCTCTAACTGGAGAAACAAGATGTATGACGCCATGGAAAGAGGCGATACGTTCAGCTCCTTTATGAACCTCGCATGCCTTCAGTCAATGATGGACGATATCGGCAGCGAGCTGGACATCCCGCAGTTCAATGTGATGGAGAATTACAGAGCTGAAGACCTTAAGCATAACGCAGAACTGTTTGATTCAGAGCTGGAGCGTTTCGGGCAGGAGTATAAGAAGATTGGCTTGGATGTGCTGCGATATAAAGATGTGGATGCTTTTGTAGCTGATTATCTAAGAGAATAGGAATTAAACATTTTCATGTTGACATTTATATAAAGGTTGGGGTATAGTTTGCTTACATCGGAAAACGTTTTCCGAAAAGTTAAAGTCAATATTACACAGTCGAAATAAATAGGTTCAAAGCCGCATAAACATGCGAATTCAAACCTCTTAAGAAGCTATAACGGATTTTTTTGGAAGGAGCTATTATGATTTTAAGTGCAATTTACCATAGAATGTCAGAACAGTATTGCTATCCATTGGATTCAGAGCAGCTGGTCATCAATATCAAGACAGGCTACGACATAGATAAAGTCTGGATAATCTGGGGCGATCCCTATGATGCCGGAATTATGGGCGGAAGCGAGCACTGGAGCGGCAAAAGAGAAGAGATATACTTCAAAAAGCGCCTGAAGGATCACATCTGGTGGACCACAACCCTTCGCCCTGAGTACAAGAGATGCAAGTATTACTTTGAGATTCACAGCGGAGATGAGTGCATGTTTCTTTTCGAGGATGGATTTTTAACTGAGGATGAGATGAACATGAATGGTAAGATGCTTTCTTACTTCATCATGCCCTGGATGAATCCTGCAGATGTGTGCAAAACTCCTGCTTGGGTCAATGATACTGTGTGGTATCAGATTTTTCCTGAGAGATTCTGTAACGGCGATAAGAGCATTGATCCTGAGAATGTACTTCCCTGGCAGACCGGGAAGGTTGGCATGAAGGATTTCTATGGCGGTGATATCAGGGGAATCAGGGACAAAATTCCTTACCTCAAGGATCTTGGAATCACAGGTATTTACTTAAATCCTATATTTGAATCCAAAAGTAACCACAAGTACAACACCCGCGATTACAAGAAGGTGGATCCTCACTTTGGAACCAATGATGACCTCAGAAAGCTGGTTGATGAAGCCCACGAAGCAGGCATAAGAGTCATGCTGGATGCGGTTTTCAACCACACGGGCGCAGATCATCCCATGTGGCAGGATGTTCTTTCCAAGGGTCAGGAATCTGAGTATGCAGACTGGTACATGGTAAACAAATGGCCCATCGAGCAAGGCAGGGATACAAGAGACGGAAGATATTATTCCTTTGCTTTTGCTGAGTATATGCCCAAGCTCAATACCAATAATCCTGCGGTTCAGGACTATCTTCTTGATATAGTAAGGTTTTGGATTGAGACCTTCGATATCGACGGCCTTAGATTTGATGTAGGAAATGAAGTTTCCCACTCATTCCTTAAGGCGCTCAGGTACATGACAGGCCGAATGAAGGATGATTTTTACCTGCTTGGAGAGATCTGGCATGATTCCATTTCATGGCTTCACGGAGATGAGTACGATTCTGTTATGAATTACCCGCTTTCCACAGCTATTGCGGATTTCTGGGTTTATAAAAACAGAGGCAGAGAGACCTTCGAATATGACATAAACCGCTGTTTTACCATGTACTATTCACAGGTTAATGACGTACTTTTTAATCTGCTGGATTCCCACGACACCAACAGACTCCTTGAAAAGGCAGGTCACAACATAGATATTTTCTATCAGCAGCTGGCGGTTCTTTTCACTATGCCCGGAAGCCCCTGCATTTACTACGGAACAGAGGTTGCCATGGACGGAACCTACGATCCGGACTGTAGAAGATGTATGCCCTGGGATGAGATCGATTCCGGCAAAAAGGACACAGAGCTTGGTGAGATGAAAAAGCTCATAGCCATGAGAAAAACGCTTCAGTCCTGTAAGAGCAGGAACTTCCATTTCCCTAACGATATTCCTCAGGACAGAGTTATTTCCTATATAAAAATCGGAGATAACGAGAGCATTCAGGTATATCTTAACTGCGAGGAAAAGGATGTGCAGATAGATGTCCGTGATTTTGGAGAAGTACTATATTCCCGCAAATGGATGGCAGATAGTCTGGAGTCCGGAACCCTTGGTGCAAACGGCATTCTCATACTTCGCACTTCTAAAACCTGCTAAAAAAGAGAAATAACGCTTAATCTTTTGCTGTAATAGGCATATATATGTTGCTTTTCACGTCGTATACTCTTAATATAAAAAATAGATGACAGGCATGAATTAGGTTCATCGCCTGAAACGTTCGGAGAAATGGTATTAGGAAAAGGGGTAGTAATCATGAGTGAAAAGAGACTTTACAAATCCAATGAAAGAAAAATCTGTGGTGTATGCGGCGGAATTGCTGAGTATCTCGGAATTGATCCGTTTATTATAAGACTTATCTGGGGCATACTTGCTTTTGCCTGGGGCACAAGCATTTGGATCTATATTCTTCTTGTTTTTATCATGAGCGACAGACCGGATTATGTTCCGGATGATGAAGAGAATCATCAGGTGAAAAAGGAAGCACCCAGAAATATCGAGCAGCATGAGTATATCGATGCTGAGCCTGTTGGATTCAGACTTAACAACGGCGAGAAAGAAGAAATGTACAGATAATTGCATAGCAAATGACTACGAAGAGAGTTGATTTTATCAGCTCTCTTTTGTTATGCTTTGATAAGAGAAGAAAGTATTGTGACCTAAGGAATCCACCGCAAGCGGTACCCCTTAGGTCGAGGTTCGGGGGTAGTAAAAATGCATATGGATAGGACAGAAAAAGCGGAATTTAACAGTAAACTCAGGAAGCTTGCTGTACCGCTGGGATTACAGACTTTATTGGGGGCTTTGGTTGGCGCTTCTGATGCACTTATGCTCGGAAGGCTGAACCAGGATTCTATTGCAGCAGTATCGCTGGCAAATCAGATTTTTTTCATAATGACACTTTTTTCAGGCTCCATAACAGGGTCTGCGGGTGTTCTGATAGCACAGTATTGGGGCAAAAGTGATTATAAAAATGCGGGAAGATTTCTGGCTATGGCTATCAGGTATTCACTTGGAGTCGGTCTTGTGTTTTTTCTTGTAACCTTTTGTTTTCCGACATTTTTGATGAAAATTTTCACAACAGATGCAAGCCTTATCGCAATAGGCGCCGGATATCTGAGGATTGTAAGCTTTTCATATATTTTCGCGGCCATAGCAAGCTGCTTTTTGATGAATATGAAAATTGCGGGGGATGCGAGGCTTAGCGTAATTGTTTCCGCACTGACGGTTACTATCGATATGGTGCTGGATTATTTCCTTATTTATGGAAAAGCCGGGGTTCCTGCCCTTGGCGCTAATGGATCTGCTTATTCCACTATTGTGGTTGAGCTGTTCGCCCTTGTTTTTGTAATTGTGTGGGCTAAGCGCAAAGAGACCATAGAGCTTGGTGTCAGCAGCTTCACCTTTTTCTCAAAGGATTTTGAGAAGGATCTCTGGTCGATACTTCCTGCTATGCTTGCAAGTGCGCTGTCCTGGGGACTTAGCATAACGGTGCACAATATCATCATGGGACATCTTGGATCCGATGCGACAGCTGCAGCATCTGTAACAAGCGTTGCTCAGGAGCTGATTTCCTGCGTATCTCAGGGTATTGCCGGGGGCTCAGGTATTATGGTTGGAGAGCTTCTTGGTTCAGGACAGCTTGATAAAGCCATTCGATATGGTGACAGATTTTTCGATGTTTCCTTTGTAAACGGTATCGTCAATGCGATTTTGATGGCGATTATTGGACCTATAGTGTATATATTCTATGTTCTTACGCCTACAGCCAAGCATTATCTTGTAGTAATGCTGATATTCATGGCATTCTACATGTTTGCTTATGCATATAATGCTATTTTTACCTGCGGCGTGCTACCTGCGGGCGGAGATGCCAAATACGATGCCGTCAGCGTGTTCTTTGCAACCTGGTGCTTTGCAATCCCAGCTTCACTGATTGCGGCATTCATATTGAAATTACCGGTACTGGTGGTTTACATCATCATGTGTCTTGATGAGATAGTTAAGCTGCCGTTCCTTAGATGGCATTACAACAAACATATATGGGTTAAGAATCTTACAAGAGAGATCGACTAAAGAAAACAGACCGCTCCGAGCTATTGATATAGATAGCCCGGGGCGGTTTTTTCGCGATATTCAGGAAAGCCTGTTTTATCGATAAGTTTCGCCTTGCGCAATTTCAGAAAAAACGGGATATCTATTTTGCCAAAGTAGCAATTTACAATTATAATCAATGTGATATCATAATGATATCAATAAGATAATTGCCATAACAACTGGAGGTGATATTTATGACAACAAATATAAAAGAAAAAGTTTTAAGTGGACACAAAAACGGAATGGCTGCACTTTTCATTACAACAGTTTTATATGCGGCAGTCACAGCACTTCTTATTCACACAGCAATGGGGCTTGAAGAAAACGATGCCGGTAACAATATCCTGTTTATAATCAGTATTGTTTATCTGTGTCTTGGTTGGATCCCCTACATGGGCCTTAAGGTTCTTAAGCCCGGTGAAGCACTGGTGCTTACACTTTTTGGAAAATATGTGGGAACTATCAAGGAAGACGGCTTCTATTTCGTAAATCCCTTCTGCACAGCAGTTAACCCTGCAGCAGACACTAAGCTTGGACAGAGCGGTGACATTTCTGATAATAAGAAGGGCATCATGGGAAGCCTTGAGCTGAGTAGCGGAAAGGCTGAGATTCCTGCCAGCAAGAAGATTTCACTTAAGGTGATGACTCTTTCAAACTCACGCCAGAAGGTAAATGATATCCTTGGTAATCCTGTTGAGATAGCTGTAGCAGTTATGTGGAAGGTTACTGACACAGCTAAGGCTGTTTTCGCAGTTGATAACTACAAGGAATATCTTTCACTTCAGTGTGACACCGCAGTTCGTAACGTTGTAAAGCTTTATCCTTACGATGTAACTGAGAACGTGGATACAACCGGTGATGGTAACGCAGATGACGGAAGTCTTCGCGGATCAACAGAGGTTGTTGCAGGTAAGATCATGGAAGAGATTCAGAGCAAGGTTGCAGATGCAGGTATTGAGATCGTGGATGCGAGAATCACATATCTTGCTTATGCTCCTGAAATCGCAGCAGCAATGCTTCAGAGACAGCAGGCTGCAGCAGTAGTTGATGCCAGAAAGCTTATCGTTGACGGTGCGGTAGGAATGGTAGAGCTTGCCCTGGAGCGCCTTAATGAGAAAGAACTTGTGGAACTTGATGAGGAGCGTAAGGCAGCCATGGTATCAAATCTCCTTGTAGTTCTTTGTGGTAACCACGACGCACAGCCTGTGGTTAACTCAGGAAGCCTGTACTAATGGCAGAAAAAAAGCAGGTACCCCTTAGACTGAGCGCAAAGTTATACGATGCGATAGCTGCCTGGGCAGAAGATGACTTCCGCTCAGTCAACGGACAAATAGAATATCTTTTGACCGAATGTGTTAAGCAGAGGAAAAAGGACGGAAAATATGTATCACAGCACCTTGATGAGCCACCGGAGTTTGATATTAAGTAATCCGGGTGTAAATGTCAGAATCTAATCGGTTCCGGTGCCGATGGATTCTGAAAAGTTATGAGGTAGGTTATGAATACATTTAGGAATGAAAAAATAATAGTTGGCGAGGGAACAGAATATCCCCTTAACGGAATGATAACATTTCCTGAAAAAGCAGAAGGGAAGGTTCCCGGAGTTGTTTTCGTTCATGGCTCCGGATCCAGCAACATGGATGAAAAAATCTTCAAAAATACGCCCTTTAAGGATCTGGCAGAAGGACTTGCAAAACGTGGAATAGCATCAATTCGCTACGACAAGAGATCCTTTGTCCATGTGAAAAAAATGATAAAGCAGGGCATTACTATGAAAGAAGAAACCATTGATGATGCAATCCTTGCAGCAAAGCTTCTTGGTGAGCATCCGGCAGTGGATTCTGACAATATCTTCATAGTGGGTCACAGTATGGGAGCAATGCTTGCACCCAGAATTGATGCGGAGTGCGGACTTTTCAAGGGACTTATTCTTATGGCCGGAACACCTTATCGTCTTGAAGATATTATGATCAGACAGTTTAAACAGGCAGGAAAATCGAAGAGTGCGATTACGAGGTTTGCCGGTAAGCTTGAGGACAAGATTTTTTCTAAAAAATTCGACGGTCTCTATGAAATGTCAGATGAAGAGGCGAAAAATAAGAAGTTTGCCGGCGGTACAACACTTTGGTATTTCAAGGAAGCAGGTAAAAAGGGTGCCGCTGATTACCTTCTTGAATCTGAAAAGCCTGCTCTTATAATGCAGGGCGGAATGGACTTCCAGGTTCTTGCAGATGTTGATTTTGCAGGTTTTAAGGAGCTTTTAAAGGATAGGAAGAACGTGGAGTACCGTTACTACGCTGATCTCAACCATCTTTTCATAAAGGGTATCTATAATGATATCGGAATGGCAGCTAAGGAATACAAGGTCGAGCAGCGTATCGGTGATAATGTCTATGATGACATTGCAGCTTTTATAAATTCGAATAAATAACCCTGTGAGGCAGGCTCTGAGTAGTCTGCCTTCGCAGAATCGATAGTAATTGTGCAGGCCAGGCAGTAATGGCATAGGGGTAAGGCTATGAATGAAGTTAACAAAACTCTTTTTATTCCTTTATATGGGAAGGCTATGGTCAGCAGGAAAGGCATAATCCTAAATGACCCTGATGCAGAGAAAATCTGGGATTCAGAGGTCTTTCCCATAAAAGGAAAATCCAAATCCAAGTGGCTTGCCTACAATATGGCAATGAGGGCACGGGTTTTTGACGATTGGACAAGGTCCATGTTAGAGAAAAATCCGGAGGCTCTTGTTTTGCATGTTGGATGCGGTCTCGACAGCAGATGCAGAAGAGTGAAAGTACCATACAAGAGCTGGTATGACTGTGATTTTCCTGATGTTATAGATATCAGGAGAAAATATTACAGCGAGACCGAAAATTACCACATGCAGGCCCTTGATGCCACGGAGCCCTCGGTGGTGGCACAGCTTCCGGATAGTAAGACTGTAATCGTGGTATTTGAAGGAATCAGTATGTATATGTCAGCACAGGAACTACATGATTTTTTCAGGGCTTTGGAAGAGAAATATGCGGATGTTCACGTGCTGATGGATGTTTACACCGAGTTTGGGGCTAAGGCATCAAAATATAAGAATCCCGTTAATGATGTGGGGGTAACGAAGCTCTATGGTTATGATGATCCGGGGAGCGTGCTTGGCGACCTTAGAATGAAGGTCAGAGCTGAGCACAGCTTTACACCGCAGCCTCTAGTGGATGAGCTTAGCGGCGTTGAAAAGGGCATTTTCAAGCTGTTGTTCACAGGAAAAATGTATCGGAAAATATATCGACTTTTTGAACTTAACTAAACATTTTTGCGACAACGCGTTATAATTGAATATGGAAAAATAAATAAGCCTGGATGACCTGATAGGCCTCTACAGACTTACAATAACTGCTTTATGTATCCGGGAAGGGGGTACCAATATGATAAGCTTTTTTGTATGTTTAGGCGTTTTAATTGCAGGTTATTTTGTTTACGGTGCTATCGTCACGAAAATCTACGGACCTGATGACAGGGAAACTCCTGCTGTCAGGATCAATGACGGCGTTGATTTCGTGGTGATGCCCAAGTGGAAGCTTTTCCTTATTCAGTTACTTAATATTGCGGGGCTCGGACCCATATACGGTGCTCTTGCGGGAGCTCAGTGGGGCACCTCCGTATTTTTATGGATTACAATCGGAACCATTCTTGCCGGCGGCGTTCATGATTTTTCCGTGGGCTTCATGAGTATGCGTCATGACGGAGTCAGCGTTTCCGAGCTTACAGGTATGTATCTTGGAAATGTCATGAAGACTATCATGCGCATTTTCAGCGTAGTTCTTCTTTTAATGGTGGGCACTGTTTTTGCGGTCGGACCTGCAGGGCTTATTTCACTTCTTATAGGAAATCAGGGCACAACAGGACTTCTTACCAACACCACATTTTGGCTTGTTCTTATTCTTATCTACTATTTCATTGCAACTTTTATTCCAATCGACAAGATTATAGGTAAGCTTTATCCGGTTTTCGGCGTTTGCCTTATTGTGATGGCTATCGGCGTGGCAATAGGCATTTTTACCCATGGCTATACAATTCCTGAGATTCAGCTTGCTAATCTACATCCTTCTAAAACTCCCATTTGGCCAATGATGTTCGTATCTGTGGCCTGCGGCGCTATTTCCGGCTTCCATGCAACCCAGTCGCCCCTTATGGCAAGGTGCTGTAAGTCTGAAAAGGAAAGCCACATGGTATTTTACGGCGCCATGGTAAGTGAAGGCATTATAGCTCTTATCTGGGCAGCCGCAGGTAGTGCAGTTTATGAGAAAACCGGAGGTCTCACCACAGGACTTACTGAGATGCTTTCAAATGGCCAGGCAGCCTGCGTATACGATATCTGCACCAAAACCATGGGCGGTGTTGGAATAGTTCTTGCAATGCTTGGTGTTATTGCATGTCCCATAACATCAGGTGATACGGCTTTCCGCTCAGCAAGGCTTGTTATCGCAGACTGGTTCAAGATCGACCAGAAGTCCTATTCCAAGAGACTCATTCTTTGCGTGCCGCTGCTTCTTACAGGCGCATTTATAAGTCAGCTCAATTACACAGTTGTGTGGAGATATTTTAGCTGGTCCAACCAGACGCTGGCTATGATAGCTCTTTGGACAGCATCCATGTATCTGTTTAAAAACAAGCGTAATTATTTGATTACGGTGGTACCCGCAGTGTTTATGTCGGCGGTGGCCGTAACCTATTTCTTCTGTGCACCGGAATGCCTCAATTTATCAGTAGTTGTGGCATATCCTGTGGGAATAATTGCGGCTGTTATTTTCCTTGGAATCTTTCTTTTTACTACAAAAAAGAGTGAATCATGATGATAAATGGAGTAAAATCTAAACATCATTGTTTAGAAAAATAAGAGGTTATCATCATGAATTTGCAGGAACAGATAATTGAAATAGCAAAAGAAGCCGGAAACATAATGACTACGGCTAAACGCCCTAAGATCATGGAGAAATCCGGTCATGCTAACTTTTGCACTGAGACCGATGAGAAGGTTCAGAGATTTTTAATTGAAAAGCTGACAGAGGTATTGCCTGAAGCAGCTTTTCTTGGGGAAGAGGACGGACAGGACGTTTTTACAGCGAAGATGAGCAGCGGATACTGCTTTGTGCTGGATCCCATTGACGGAACCTCCAATTTCATCTATGCCTACAGACCATCAGTGGTTTCAATAGGCCTTCTGAAGGACGGAAAGCCATACATGGGCGTGATCTACAATCCCTATGATGACATGGTGTTCTCTGCAAAAGCTGGAGAGGGTGCTTACCTGAACGGCGAGAAAATAATGTCAACAGAGGCTCCGCTTTCGGATTCTCTGGCGGTTTTCGGAACAGCTCCTTATTATACGGAGCTTCAGGATAAGACCTTTGAACTAGCGAAAAAGGTCCTCCCTCTCTGCGTAGACCTTAGAAGGTCAGGATCTGCCGCATGGGATATGTGCTGCGTAGCCATGGGAACCGCTGCCCTGTATTTTGAGATGAGAGTACAGCTCTGGGATTATGCTGCTGCAGCTTTGATTGCAACAGAGGCAGGCTGCAGAATTACAGACATCGAAGGTAAGCCTCTTTCCTACACAGGTCCCACATCAGCGCTTTGCATGGCAAGAGGAATAAAGGAGATTCCCGAGTGCTTTAAGTAAGACCTACAATACTCCCGGTAAGTTGACAAAACGCGAATTTTGGAGTAAATTGATTGTACACAATCTAATGCAACAAAACGCAATCGTCAACTGATACTGGGAGTATTTTTATGGGTAAAAAACTTATTTTTCATAAACCAACATTTGAGGAAGCTGCAAAGCTGGCTGAAATATACGCACTAAGAGATAATAAAACCTGTGACAGCACGGTTTTGGATACATATATCTGGAAGGATCTTTATAATACTGAGATTTACGTAGAGGATGAAGCCGCTATTGTACTCATGAAGGACGATAAGGGATATTTTGCTGCGATGCCCTACTGCAGCGAAGAGAAGCTCCCTCAGTATTTTGAGGCTCTTAGAGAATATTTTAAGGAGGAGCTCCAAAGCCCCTTGAGGATTGATCTTGCAGATGAGGAGGCTCTTAAAGTCCTGGGACTTTTGGATAACCCCGGATTTATCGTAGAAGAGGAGTTTGATCTTAAGGACTACCTCTATGATGCGGAGGAGCTTAGAACCCTTCCCGGCAAGAAATTCCAGAAAAAGAGAAATCTTATAAACAAGTTTATCAAGGAATATGAAGGCAGATGGAATTATAAGACCATGTGCTGCGTAGATGAGTATTTCCTTGAGGAATTTATGAATAACTGGATCGAAAAGAGGCTTTCAGAGGGTGTCGAAAGCAAAGAAACCCTCATTCTTGAAAAGGAAGGCGTCATAGAGCTGCTTAGAAACTGCGACAAGGTTACTTATCGAATAGGCGGAATTTTTATAGATGAAGTTTTACAGGCATTTACGATAGGTTCCTACAATAGCAGAGAAAAAATGGCTGTCATAAGCATAGAAAAGGGTAATTCTGAGATCCCCGGAATTTATCAGGTGATAAATCAGCAGTTTTTGCTTAATTCCTATGAAGATGCAAAGCTTGTAAACAGAGAAGATGACATGGGAATCGATGGTTTAAGGCATGCAAAAGAAAGCTATAATCCTGTCGGCTATGCCAGAAAATACAGAGTTTGTGAGAAGGCTGCAGAGCTTGGACAGTTTTGTAAAACCGCTTAACAGGATAATGCCTAAGCCATAATATCAAAGGATTCGAGAATAAATGATTACAGAATTAGCAGATAAAAACTGCACAAGGAAGCTGTATGAAGAAGCTTTCGATGATCCAAAGGAATTCGTAGATTATTACTACGAGGATAAATGCAGAGATAACAGGATTATTGCCGATGTAGAGGACGGCGAAGTGCTTTCCATGCTTCACCTTAATCCCTACAATGTTTCGCTGGAAGGCGCGGTTTTTAAGAGCTACTACGTGGTTGCAGTTGCCACAAAAGAAGAAAGACGCCGGGAAGGTCTGATGGCAAAGGTGTTTGAAAGGACACTTAAGCTTCTTAAAAGTGAGAGGATACCGCTTGTTTTTCTGATGCCTGTGGATGAAGCAATTTATTCCTGGATGGGCTTTGAGAAAATATGCGATTTTGCTTTGGAGAAGATATCTTCCTTTGATGAAATCTGTGAAAACTACGATATGTACTGCGTTAGGGATGATGTCTACATTAGGAGAATGGAGATAGAAGATGCCTTCAGAGAGCAGGATAACGGTGAGGTTTTGCCTGATGATCCTGTGATAATGGCGAAGATTACTGACCTGGAAGCCTTTAATTCATTGACAGGTCAAAGCTTTTCTGATGAAAAAGAAGCTCTTTTGTGGCTGAAAAAGAAAAAAATCTATATTTGCGAGGAAGTTTAAGCCGAATTATTGAAAAAGGCATCTAAAATATGACTAGGAGTCATATTTGGAAAACTTTTTTTGGATTTCAGTTTTTTTGTCGCAAGAAAACTAAACATTAAAACAATACGTCAAATTGTCTAAAAATCGCCCAAGATAGAAACTATATCTTGGACGATTTTTTTTGATGATATTTCATTGATAATAAGTGTTTGGTTTTTCGGAAAACCGCATAAAACTGCCTATTTTCAGACAATTTTAGATACGAAATTATGATAAGATAAAGTACATTATTTAATGGAAGGTAGGATTTTTTCTAAATGGGAAACAGTATCAAAGAATGGCAAATTGGTGATCCCATGATCAATGAGAATGATTATTGGCAGGATCCCAACTACGTGGCAGAGGACCCGGAGAAGGAGAAGCTGGTACTTAAGCTGGCTACACTTATCACGGACCGCTATGTGAAGAAACTTTTTAACAAGATTAATAACAGAGATCCGGAGTATTGGATGCTTGATATGATTCTTGATAAGGCTCAGGTCAAGTTCCTTCTGAATTTCAAGAAGACAAGAGTTCCGTACAGCATTGAAGAGCTTGCTTCTATGAACAATATGAGCGTTGAAGAGGCTCAGAAGATGGTAGATCGTCTTGTGTGGATCGGTATTATTGAGATGAACCGTGCGAAGACTGAAGATAAGCATAAGCAGTACGAGCTTCCGATTTTCGTTCCCGGATCTGCTGAGTTTATGATGATGCAGGAGAAGCTCACAGACGAGTTCCCGCAGCTTGCAACCTTTTTCAATCTGATGACACAGCTTCCCCTTGGCGGAATCACACAGATGGTTCCTCCCGGAGGCGCAGGCGTGGGAATGCACGTAATTCCCGTTGAGAAGGCTATCAGCTTAGAGAACCAGTCAGTTTCAGTTGAGCACCTTTCTCGCTGGATCGATATGTATGATAAATACGGCATTTCAGAGTGCTCATGCAGAAAACAGCAGGCAATGAGAGGCGAAGGCTCAGGTGAGATTCGCGGTGATTACTGCATCGGTATGGGTGATATGGCTGAATACATGGACAGCCGCGGAATCGGTCACTATGTAACAAAAGAAGAGGTTTACGAGATCCTCGAGAGAGCAGAGAGACACGGCTACGTGCATCAGATCACCAATATCGACGGTGAGGGCAAGATCGTAGCTATCTGTAACTGCGCTCCCGGTGTATGTAACGCTCTTAGAACATCACAGCTCTACAATACACCTAATCTTTCAGCATCCGCTTACCGTGCTCATGTTGATAAGAGTAAGTGCGTAGCCTGCGGTAAGTGCGTAGAGGTATGTCCTGCAGGTGCAGCTAAGCTTGGTCAGAAGCTCTGCAAAAAGGACGGAACAGAGGTTAAATATCCCAAGGCTGAGCTTCCCGATGGACAGAAGTGGGGCCCTGATAAGTGGAATTACAACTACCGCGATGACAATAAAATCAACTGTTATGAAACAGGAACAGCTCCCTGTAAGACAGCATGTCCTGTGCATCTTTCAGTTCAGGGTTATATCAAGATGGCTGCTGAAGGCAGATATGAGGATGCCCTTAAGCTTATAAAGCAGGATAATCCGCTTCCCATGATCTGCGGCGCTGTCTGCAACAGACGTTGTGAGGATGCCTGCACAAGAGGTACCATCGATCAGCCTCTTGCTATCGATGAGATCAAGAAGTATATCGCATCCCTGGATCTTAACAAGGATGAGAGATACATTCCTCTTTGCGAGAAGCATGACGGCGGTATGTGGTCAGATGATTACAAGATGGCTATCATCGGTGGCGGCCCTGCAGGCCTTGCTGCTGCATATTTCCTTAGAAGAGACGGCTATCCTGTAACAGTATTCGAAAAAGAGAAGCGTCCCGGCGGAATGCTTATGAACGGTATTCCCAGCTATCGTCTTGAAAAAGATATCATCGAGGCTGAGATCGACGTAATGAAGCAGATGGGTATCGAGTTCAAGTGCGGTGTAGAGGTTGGTAAGGACGTTACTATAGAAGACCTTAGAAAACAGGGCTACAAGGCATTTTTCCTGGCTATCGGTTGTCAGGGCGGAAGAAAAGCCGGCGTTCCCGGTGAGGACGCTGAGGGTGTTCAGACAGGTGTTGAGTTCCTTAGAAAGATCAACGCTGACCATACAAACAAGCTTAATGGCGAGACAGTAGTTGTAGGTGGCGGTAACGTTGCTATTGACGTTGCAAGAAGCGCTGTTAGAGCAGGTTCTTCCAAGGTTACAATGCTTTGCCTTGAGAGCCTCTCTGAGATGCCTGCTGCTAAGGATGAAGTAGAAGAGGCAAAGGAAGAAGGAATTGAGATCATCAACAGCTATGGTCCCAAGGAAATCCTTACAGAGAACGGCAAGGTTAAGGCTGTTATCTTCAAGAAGTGCACTTCAGTTAAGGATGCTGACGGAAGATTCAATCCTCAGTATGATGAGAATGACACTATCACAATCAACTGTGAGAACGTGCTTCTTTCAATCGGACAGTCAATTGTATGGGCTGACCTCCTTAAGGGCACAAAGGTTGAGCTTCGTCCCAACGGCGGCGTAATTGCTGATCCTCTTACACTTCAGACTGCTGAGCCTGATATTTTTGCAGGTGGTGACGTATTTACAGGTCCCAGATTCGCTATCGATGCCATTGCAGGCGGTAGAGAAGCAGCTGTTTCCATGAACCGTTTCGTTCATCCCGGAAACAGACTTGACCTTGCAAGAGACAGAAGAGATTTCATTGAGCTTGATAAGGACGATATCCTTGTGGAGAGCTTTGATAACGCTCCCAGACAGATTCCCGGTAAAAAGGCAGGAATCGCCAAGGAGACCTTCGAGGATCTCAGACTCACTCTTACAGAGGAGCAGGTTAAGGCTGAAGCTAACAGATGTCTTGGCTGCGGAGCAACTACCGTAGATGAGAATAAGTGCATCGGCTGCGGACTTTGCACCACAAAATGTGAGTTTGATGCTATCCATCTCACAAGAGATATTCCTGAAGCAAGCATAATGGTTCGCTCAGAGGACAAGCTTAAGAAGGTTGGTCCTTACGCTGCAAAGCGCGCTGTAAAAATTGTTGTAAACAAGGTTACAGGCAAGAAATAATTTACGAACAAAATAGGGCAAAAGTGTAGTATTTTGCCGTGTTTTTACTTCAAAAACTCCCCTCCATCCCTTATACTTAAGAGGTTGGAAGGGAGTTTTTATAATGGCAGATAAAATTGTAATGGGATATTGGGACTGTCCTTCTTGCGGCAGCAAAGGAATCCCCGGAACCACGTATGATTGTCCAAACTGTGGAAGACAGCGTGGTAAAGAGACGAAATTCTATATGAAATCCGGCCCTGTCGAATATGTGGCCGGTCATAAGGTTGTAGGCGCAGACTGGTACTGCGAGTATTGCGGTGCCCTGAATTCAGCAGGAAAAACTGTGTGTGAGAACTGCGGCTCACCTAAATCTGAAAGTAAGGATGATTACTTTTCACTGAAAAATCCACCAAAACCAAAACAGCCGGAGCCTTCTGTTCATAAGGCTACAGCACCATCATTTGATCCGCTGTCCATAATTCATAAGGTAAAACAGTCATCCCTGGCAATAAAGCTAATTGCGGGTATCATTCTTCTGATTATTGTTTCGAATCTGATATCCTCATTTATTTCAAAGCCAAGGGATTACGCCTATGACGTCAAGGAGCTGACCTGGGAGAATTCCATTGAAATCGAGGAGTACAAGACCTTCCGGGAGTCGGATTGGTACCTGCCAAACGGCGCGCGGCTCGTTGATACGAATTGGGAGATCAGGACCTATGAGTCGGTTCTGGATCATTATGAGACAGTCACCAGATCCAGGCAGGTTCCGGACGGCGGTCACTATGAGACCAGCTACTCCGATAACGGCGATGGAACCTTCACAGAGGAATCCACCTATGTTACTGATTACACCACAGAGTATTACGAAGAGGATGAGCCTGTGTACAGGCAGGAACCGGTTTACGACACCAAGTACTATTACGACATAGACAGATGGGTTTACGAGAGAACTGAGACCACCACCGGCAAAGATAAAAATCCTTATTGGGCCGATATTACGCTGAATGACAAAGAGCGGGAAAGTGGCCGCGATTCTAAGTATACTATGACAGGAATCAGGCATTACAGATCATTTTTCAAGGACAGAACTAAGGAAGAGACCTACGAAATCCAGGAATCCTGGTGGAAACAGATACAAAACGGTCAGACACTAAATATTACTGTTGAAAAAGGGAGGGTTACAGCTTGGCAATGACTAAAAAAGTAGAAATCAGAGACATTTTAAAGTACAAATATCCGGAAAATCCTATGTTTAACCCTGCAGGAACAGCTTACGTGTACAACGTGGCTTATGCTGATGAAGAGAAGAACGTCTATAAAAGGGATGTTTGGGCAGTGAAGGAGGATAAGCCTTTTCAGCTCACAGCCACAATTGACGCGTCAGTGGCTTTTTGGAACAGCGACAGCGAGGTTATTCTGAACAGGAAAAAGCCTGAGGATGAGAAGTCTGAGGATACGGAGCTTTTCTCCATATCGATAGATGGCGGAGAGGCAAAAATCTGGGCTAAGCTGCCCATAGCATTGGGGGATATTAAGAAGATCTCAGATGGAGTGTATGCTGCGACGGTTCAGATTGATGAAAGTGATCCCGACGCATATCTTGATGACGAAGAAACCCGTAAAAAGAAGCAGGATGAAAAGAAAAAGAACCTTGAGAGCGACTATGATGTTTACACAGAGGTTCCCTATTGGGGAAATGGCCGCGGTGTAACAAACGGCAAGAGAAATGCTCTTTTCATCATAAGGACCACCGATGATGTAGAAAAAGCGCCTGAAAACAGATTTGAATTAAAGAGAATTACTGCTCCTGACTATAGCGTTTATGATTTTGAGATTGATGGCAATCAGGTGGTGTTCGCCGGTGCTAAGGCCACAAAGATTCCGGATTTTTTCAGTGATCTGATGACCTATGACCTTGAAAAGGATGAGGTTACCACGTTATACGACAAGCATGATGTGGGCTTTGAGGGCTTTTTTGTAAAGGATGGCAAAGCTTTCGTATTCGCAAATGATTTCAAAGCACATGGGCTCAACGGCTCTGCATATCTTTATAAGGTTGAAGATGGTGAGCTTAAGAAAATTGAGGGCTATGAGCCCACACATTCCCGCGGCAACAGCATAGTTGGAGATGTTGCTCTTGGCGGCGGAAGACAGTGGAGGGTTCTGAAGGAGGACGAGGATATCATCCTTTATACAATTTCAACCATAGAGGATCACACTGCGATTTCAAGGATCACTCTTGAGACAGGAAAAGTAGAGACAATACTGGATATGCCCGGCAATATTCACTTCTTTGACATTGTTTTTGGCAGGTTTATTCTTGGTTATACGGGACCTGACAGTCTGCCGGAGATTTATGTTGCCTATAAGCGCGACCTTGAGCCTGTAGAGATAGAGGATCAGAGAACCTACACACCATCCGGATCTAAGGCTGACCTTACGCAGATTTCCCATCACAATGACAGTATGCTTGAGGATGTTTATGTGGCAAAGCCTCAGAGAATCGACTACGAATCGGAGGGGCTTGTTCTTCACGGATGGGTGCTGCTTCCGGAGGATTTTGATTCTGATAAAAAATATCCGGCAGTTTTGGATATCCACGGCGGTCCCAGATGCGTTTATTCCGAAGGCTTTTTCCATGAAATGCAGGTGTGGGCAGCAAAGGGCTTTGTTGTCATGTTCACCAACATCAAGGGAAGTGACGGAAGAGGCGATGAATTCGCCGATATTCGCGGGGATTACGGCGGAACAGATTTTAAGAATCTGATGGACTTTGTTGATGCTGTATTGGAAAAATATCCTGCAATCGATAAGGATAGAATTTGTGAAACAGGCGGATCTTACGGCGGCTTCATGACTAACTGGATCGTAACCCACACTGACAGATTCTGCTGCGCTGCAAGCCAGAGATCAATTTCCAACTGGATTTCCATGAGCTATATCAGCGATATTGGACCTTATTTTGGACCTGACCAGTGCGGCGCTGAGTTTGGAAGATGGTTTGATACAGATCATACAGAGATTTTGTGGAAATATTCACCTCTTAAATACGTGGAGAATGCCAAGACGCCCACACTTTTCCTGCATAGTGACCAGGATTACAGATGTCCGTTGCCTGAAGCAATGCAGATGATGCAGGCTATGACGGTCAGAGGCGTTGAGACCAGAATGATAGTGTTCCACGGCGAAAATCATGAGCTTTCAAGGTCAGGAAAACCTAAGCACAGAATCAGAAGACTTGAGGAAATTACAGGTTGGTTCGAGGAGCATATTAAATAATTATATATGCATTAGCAATAAGTGATGGGCATTCTTGAAAAGCAGCAATTTGTGAGGGTTTCAAGGTTGTTTGTTTATAAAATTTTTATAAAATATTGTATGGTATCACACTAGATTGCGTCTATTTAGTATATAATTGGAGCGTCTAATTTTATTTTCTTATTATGAGGAGGAACTGTTAATGGTAAAGAAGAAAAGTTTTTTGAAGAGGATTGCTGCGGTAGTCATGGCTGCGGCAATTGCGATTCCGGTTATTCCCGGATTGCCTCAGGTTGCGGAGCCTGTAACCGCAAAGGCCTACTATTCTAATGTAGCCGACCACCTTACAGGCGATAAGCTTGCTATCTACAGAGCTTATGATTACCTTGATTCCCGTATCAAGGACAAGGATGTACAAGTCACTGCCGCTAATTTCAAGGATTTTGACTCATCAGGTTTTTATACCATCTATGAAAACAAGGATGAGAGGAGAAAAATTTCAAAGGTTGATTTGAAATATGCTCGCAGAGCCTATGTTTACTCAAATCCTACAGATCTGGCTTCAGCAATGGCTACCATGAAGTTCGTTTATGTTAAGAACGATGCCGGCAAATTCAGTTGCTATGCATATCTTAAGAGAAGCAGCGATAAGAATTATGCAGCTGAGGAGAAACAGCTCCGCAGTGCTATCAAGAACATCATCAACAGAATAGATGAGGATCAGAAGGACTTCGCTATCGAGGTTGATCTTTTCTATGAAATTCTTGATACGGTTACATATTCTGCTTGCGATATTGATAGTAAGGACCTTAAGAACACTCCTTACGGCGCACTTGTTAAGCATAAGGCTTCATATCAGGGCTATGCTCTTACATTTGCAGCACTGTTAGACGAAGAAGATATTGATAACAATATTCTTTTCTCTGAAAACAAGGTATGGAACCAGGTTCGCATTAAGGCCGGTACTACCAGTGTTAAATGGTATGAGACTGACGTTGCATATTGCGATGGTAAAAAGGGTAAGATTGACTTCGATGCATTTAATGTTTCACAGAGTACTATGGCTTCTTTAGGCAGAAAGCGTGTGGACTGGTGCAGCGATTTCCCGAGTTCAACAGGAAAAGCTAAGTATACCAAGAATGCTCTTGCTGACTATCAGCTGGACGAGCTTGATGATGAAAGTATCATGACACTTGGTATTGTTGATGCTGATGGCTCCATAAACAGAACAACACTTTTTGAAGGTGAAGATGATAAGGAGTTTAACGTTGCTCCGGTATATACATATACCAATGAGTTGGTACCTATGGCTGCACTTTTAAGTGCATGTGTGATTACTCCTTTAGAGAATAGCAAGTACGAAGTTGTTCCCGGAGGTGAGTGGACAACCGATAAGCCATATATAACTCTTAGAAAAGTACAGGGTGGAACCAATGCAAAATTGAAAGTCACCATGACTGCAGCGCTTGACGGCTATGTAGGAAGTTTTTATGGCACTTTAGGAATTTCAAATAATAACGCCGGAAAGCATAGTTATGTGATTAAGAACGGCGAAGCTATTTACAAAGGACCTAAGAATAAGAATATTAAGAACGTAGTAATTCCTGCAACTGTAGTTATTAATGGACAGCTTTATAAGGTTACAAAGATTGCTTCTAAGGCTTTTGCAAAGTGTAAGAAGCTTGAATCAGTTACAATCGGCCCTAACATTAAGGAAATTGGCGCTAAAGCATTTACCTGTAAGACAAAGCTTAAGAAGGTAGAGGTTCAGAACTTCTATGGCAGTCTTAAGGCAAAGGGAATAAAGTCAGATGCATTTAAGTCCACTAATGACGAGACATTCTTCCTTATCGTTACCAAGAAGAAGGAATATGATAAGCTCGTTAAGGGATTCAAGAAATCAGGCGCTAAGCAGGCTAGCTATAAGCTCCGTCTCTACTCATTCTATTGATTTAGATGGATCCTGATAAATGAATATCGGTTGATATTAAAAAAATTTCACGGCTGCCGCACCTTTAGGTGCGGCAGTTTTTCTGTGTAGAAGCTTCATTCGGTGCGGTAGTTTTCGTGAGTGAAATGCTATTGACATATGGAACATGGTGCATGGTGTTTTATTGACGGACCAAGCTTGGTATAATAAGCAGAGGAATTTTAAGACCGGAGGAGTTTTACTTTGATTAAGGGGATAATAATCGCGTCCTTTATTTTACAGACTGCTTTTCATGAGTATTTGGATTATCTTGATAATTCGTATCTCGCCAAAGAGCTGCCTGACAATGTGAAGGATGTTTACGATGAAGAAAGATATAAAAAGTGGCAGTCTTATGAGAAGGACAGAGGAAAGGTTTCAATTATCAAGGATATTGTTACCGGACTTCTGCTTTTTTCATACCTGGCTTTTGATGTATACAGCAAAATATTCAATGCTTTTTCATCGCAGGGAATCTATCTGCAATATCTGTTTATGATGCTTTCCTTTGAGCTTATTTCGCTGGTGGTTTCTATTCCGTTTTCCTATTACAGTATCTTTGTGATCGAGGAAAAATATGGCATGAACAAGACCACGAAGAAGACCTTTGTTCTTGATATTATCAAGGAGACGATCATTTCCGTGGTGGTGTCATATGGCCTTTTGATGCTGGTAAGGTTCTTTTTCGAGAGATTCGGGAACATGGCGATTATAATTACCGCTGTGGCTTTTATCCTGTTATCACTTCTTATAAATCTGATTGTTATGCCTATTTTGAGGATTTTCAACAAGTTTGATCCCTTGGAGGAGGGAGAGCTCAAGGATGCCATTCTGGGGCTTTGTCATAAATACGGAATGACTGTAAGGAAGCTGTGCGTCAGGGATGCCAGCAGACGAACCACCAAGGCTAATGCCTTCTGCACCGGTCTTACCAAGAAAAAGACGATTTCTTTGGACGACAATCTGGTGAACGAGTACAGCACCGATCAGATTGTGTCTGTTTTTGCGCATGAATTCGGACATGCTAAGTTTAATCACATGATTAAATCCCTGCCCTTTAGCTTTACAAGGACAGTAATAACGGTTCTTGCGCTGGGAGTTATTCTTAATTTCAAGGTATTATTTCAGACCTTTGGTTTTGCTGACGTGAATTATTATTTTGCGTTTTTACTGATTGAGCTAATAAGCTGGCCGGTTTCACTGGTTTTTGACCTTATTGGTAACCACATGTCCAGAAAACACGAATACGAGGCGGATGCTTTTGCTGCCAAAGAGGGCTATGGAGAAGCGCTTATCTCAGCGCTTAAGAAGCTCAGTGGTGACGCCCTTTCCAATCTTAACCCGCATCCTTTTGTGGTGAAGATAGGCTATTCGCATCCTACACTTTCTCAGAGAATTGACGCCATCAGGGCGATTGAGGAATGAATCTTAGGGAATTGACGCAATCGTGGGCGATTGGGGAGTGAATATCAGGGAATTGGTGCCATCGTGGGCGATTGACGAGGGATTAGTTGAGAATTGATGCTGACAGATGGATAAAAGGGTGATTATTAGTGAATTAGAGCTGCCAGGATGATTGAAGGATAGATTAATGAAGGATTTTAACAGACTTAAGCAGGAATGTATTGAGGAAATAGAGAGGGTGGGGATTGAGCTTGGCCCTATCAAATCCTGGTCTATAAACACCAGAGCCCGCAGTAGATGGGGCTTGTGCAAGAAGGAAGTAGACGGAAGCTACTCAATACAAATAGCAGAGGCGCTTCTGAAGGATGACCGGATCTCAGAGAAGGCCTGCAAGGAGACCATAATTCACGAGCTTCTTCATACCTGTAAGGGCTGTATGAAGCATCAGGGTAAATGGAAGGTCTATGCACAGCTTATGAACAGGCGCTATGGCTATGATATTAAGCGCGTGACCTCCGGCAATGAGAAGGGCGTTGAGAATTACAAGCCCCGCAGCATTGCCATAAAGTATGTTTTTACCTGCGGTGGCTGCGGCGCCACCATATACCGTAAACGTGACAGCAGATTCACCAAATACTACAGACACTACGGCTGCACCAGATGCGGCGCCGTAGACTGGCGCAAGCAGACCGTCCGCCGCGATCCGGCTTGAGCAGACCGCCCACAGCGACCCGGCTTGAGCAAATCATCTACCGCGATCCGGTTTGACGTTTTATAGTCGGCTCTGAGGGTAGGGGGCAAGGCTTAGCAACCTGATATGAGCAGCTCGCGCCTCAAAAAAGGGAAAAAGGAAGAATTTCTCTGCTTGGGAAGAGGGTTTGGAGTCATGATGGTAGGTGTTCACGCCTCAAAAAAGGGAAAAAGGAAGAATTTCTCTGCTTGGAAAGAGGAATCGGAGCCATGCTGGTAGGTGTTCACGCCTCAAAAAAGGGCAAAAAGAAGTATTCCTCTGCTTGGAAAGAGGTATTGGAGCCATGATGGTAGGTGCTTGCGCCTCAAAAAAGGACAAAAAGAAGAATTCCTCTGCTTGGAAAGAGGAATCGGAGCCATGATAGAAAGTGCCCATGTCATGCATGGGCAAGAATATAGATGGAAGGTGGTAAATCCATGACAATAGAAGAACTTCTACAGGATGAAATAAATAAAATATACGGACCGGAAGTCGGAAGCAAAACCGCTAAGGTTCTAATCCCGGCTTTCCTGGGTGACTTTAGGAAGGTCCTCGAAGGAAGTGATCCAGGGGTAACTACTTCAGAGGAGTACATGACAGAGGACAAGAATATGCATCTTATCTTCAAAGGGCAGCGCCGTATGACTGAGAAGGGAGTGGATTTTATCCTGACATCAGTTACATGTAATGACTCAGAGCTGCTATCAACAGAGCTTTCTATGCTTCCGAAGCTATTCTGAGGATGCCGATTGTATAGTAGTTTGATGAAATGCATATGACAGCAATCTGCAAAGGTAATACTAATTTGTAATAAATTCGCAATGCAGAGGCATAAAGTGCGAATGATTATTACAAATACAGTTAATTTAATATTCATTTAATAGTTTCAACTATTGCGGCTTCCTATAATTGATTTTAGTAGTTCTTTGATTATAGGAGGTGGATGAATGGTAACAAAATCTAGCAAAAGACTGATAGCTGTATATGTAATGACAGCTTTGTTATCACTAATGATTATTCCTACATTGAGTGTTAGTGCTGCAAGTGGGGATACAACTGTATATTTGACTAAAACAGGAAGTTGTTATCATGCAAGTGGCTGTAGCAGCCTTAGAAAGAGTCAAATTCCAACTACATTGAGCGATGCTGTTGCAGGAGGTTATTCACCTTGCTCAAAATGTCATCCTGGTTCATTAGATGCTGCGCCTACAAATAATGTTCAGACAGCTTCTGCACCAGCTCCGGTTGTTCAGAATCCTACGGCTGTGAATCAGGTCAAAACCTCCGGTTGGGATTGCATCTATAATGAAGCATATTATAGAGCCAATAACCCTGATGTGGATAAAGTTTATCCGGGTGATTCTGCCGGAATATTTGAGCATTTTAAGACATCCGGCATGAAGGAAGGACGTAGAGGTTGTGATGAGTTTGACGTTTCAAGCTATAGATCAAAAAACGCGGATTTAAATGCTACATTTGGAGATGATTTACCTAAGTATTATTATCATTATATGCAGTCCGGAAAAGCAGAAGGTCGTAGTGGAAAATAAACTGAATAATTGAACAGTAGCCGTCTAATAGGAAAACTATTAGGCGGCTTTTTGTAGCACTAAAATGCAATGTATAGTAAAGTGGGTATGTACAGTTACATAAGATAATTCATACATTTTTACATAAAATAGATATGCATTTATTGATAGTTTCCAGTAATGGATTTCGCCGAAATTATATGAAACAAGTCTTTAAAAAGCTTTAACAAACGGAGGAGAAGAGTATGACTAGGGTAAATGATGAGCTTATAATCAATGGGAAAAGGCTGAAAAACAGGATGACCATGGCGCCTACAGTAAAATTTGATTTTGCTGGGCCTGATGGAAAAGTCACTGAGAAACATATAGAACACTACAAAGAGCGCGCAGAGGGCGGAATCGGCCTTATTTGTGTGGAGGCTACCGCTGTTACTCCCGGTGGAAGATTTGGAGAAAATCATCTGGGGATTTGGAGTGATGACCAGATTGATGGTCACAAAGTGATAGTGAAAAATTGTCATGATAATGATGTTGTGGCTATAATCCAGCTTAATCACACAGGAATAACCGCAAATCCGCAGTGCGGCGAGGCAATTGGACCTTCTGCAGTTGAGACAAGAGATGGCGGAATGTCCAGAGCCATGACCACAGATGAAATCCATGAGATGCAGACTGCCTTTGTAGATGCTGCGATAAGAGCGAAAAAAGCAGGCTATGACGGAATTCAGCTTCATGGCTGCCACGGATATCTGATCAATCAGTTTGCCGCAAAAAAGACCAATCTTCGAACTGATGAGTACGGCGGAAGTACTGAGAACAGAGCCAGATTCGGTGCTGAGATAATCCGCGAAATTAGAAAAGAATGCGGAGATGATTTTCTTATTTCCATAAGAACTATAGGTGCAGACCCCGATCTTTCCGATGCCATAGAAATCGCGGAAGAGTACGTAAAAGCCGGCTGCGACTATCTTCAGGTATCTCATGGGCAAGGAGAGATTGATCCTTCACTTGAGGATGCTACCAAGCCCTACAACCTGATATGTTCTTTGGGCGTTCGTTTCCATGAGCATTTTAAGGGAAAAGTTCCGGTATCCTGCGTCAATTCCCTGCTCGAGCCTAAGCAGGTTAAATATCTGATAGAAAATGACCTTACGGATACTGTTGATCTCGCTAGAGCTGTTCTTGCCGATCCCAATTTCCCCAAGGCGGTTCTTGAAGAAGGAAAATCCTATGTCAAATGTTTTGAATGCGCAAGGTGTCAGTACGGACCTTTTACTCAGCATAAGTGTCCTGCGGAGATGAAAAGGAAAAAATAAAGCACGTGGGACCAATAGATGACTACAAAGCTTGAGACATCAGCGTTTTATCGGGAGGCAGTATGAAAGTAGTTACAGCAATCGATTCCTTCAAGGGCAGCCTGTCTTCAATAGAGGCAGGTAATGCTGTAAAAGAAGGCTTTCAGCGCGTAAATAAAAATATTGAAACCATAGTCAGACCACTTGCTGACGGAGGAGAAGGCACTGTTTTTGCTCTTGTCGTTGGCACCGGTGGTCATTTTGAGGAGGTTAGCGTAACGGGACCTTTATCTGAAAAGGTTCTTTGCCGCTATGGGATTATTCCAGGAGACGTTGCAGTTATAGAAATGAGCGGCGCTGCAGGAATAACACTTGTTACCAATGAGCAAAGAAATCCTCTAAATACCACGACTTACGGCGTGGGTGAAGTGATTCTTGATGCCATTAAAAAAGGCTGTCGAAAATTCATTATCGGAATAGGCGGAAGCGCTACAAATGATGGCGGTGCGGGAATGCTGATGGCGCTTGGCTTTGATCTCCTGGATAAAGACGGAAGAAGAATCGAATTAGGTGCAAAAGGCCTTGAGAATCTAACTCGTATTTCCTGTGAAAATGCCTGTAGGGAGCTATCTGAGTGCAGTTTTCATGTGGCCTGCGATGTAACAAATCCTCTTTGCGGACCTCTTGGATGCAGTAACGTGTTTGGACCTCAGAAGGGTGCTGATTCCGAGATGATAGCTTTGATGGATAAATGGCTTGAAAACTACGCAGAACTTGCGAAGACAGTAAAGCCTGATGCAGACCCTGATATTCCCGGAAGCGGCGCTGCAGGCGGAATGGGCTTTGCACTAAGGACTTTCCTAAATGCATCCCTTGAAAGTGGAATAGACATAATACTTAGAGAGACGGCGCTTGCCGACTATATAAAAGATGCCGACCTTGTTGTTACGGGAGAGGGTATGCTTGATGCCCAGACTTCCATGGGGAAGGCTCCTATTGGAGTTGCAAGACTTGCGAAAAGCTTTGGCAAACCCGTAATAGCTTTTTCCGGAGCTGTTTCCAAGGATGCGGCAGCCTGCAATGATAGCGGAATCGATGCATTTTTTCCTATTTTGAGAAGAGTATGCACTTTGGATGAAGCCATGGATGCAGAAAATGCGAAAAGGAACCTTGCGGATGCAGCAGAGCAGGCTATGAGGCTGATATACGCAGCCAAAAACCTGTGAGAGAATGCCATGAGATTAATACACGCAGCACAAAACCTGTAGGCGTTATTATGGCATGAGGGCAATTCATTCAGCAATCGGAATTAGTGAATTTACAAAGATTTCTATGGGATTGCTGTCCTCAGAAGCCGTGATAGCTCTGACGTGGGAGCTGTCATTAACTGCGTTATAAGGGGAGTAACCATCAATATAGAAAAGAGTATCCTCTGTAGCCTTCAGATTCTCCATTTCTGCAGTGGTTTTGTTGTAGTAATGGTGAAGAAGATTGTCGTATTTATCTTCATAGTTTTCCAATGATGCAAAAAACTCATCATATTCGCCTTCTTCGTATTCCTGATCATCCCAGGTGGTATCAACTTCGTACCATTTTTCACCGATTTTTACTACATTCCAAGCGTGACATGGCTGGTCATCATCAGAAGGTGGGATAGACATTGCACTTCCGGAAACATAGGCACAGGGAATCCCTGCTTCATGCAAAAGGTATTCAAATGCAAATGAATAACCTCCGCAAATAGCATGATTAGGCCGCCCTTCGGAGTCGCATACAAGAGCGCCGTAGGCGGTATCGCCAAGTTCCCAGACTCCATCATTGTGATTGTCTTCCAAAATTTCATAATCATAATTGACGGTGTCAATAAGCTTATCGTGGATAGCAAGCTCAATTTCTTCATCAGACCCGTCCATATCAATGTTCTTGAAAAATTCTTTAGTTGCAGCCCGGAAGTTATTTTCCAGCTCGGTATCTTCTTCATTGGGTTTTTCCATGGTGTAATAATGAACTTCGTAGTTATCATAGGACGAAAATGTTGAATGAATTTTCTCATCTCCGGTGAAAAGATAGAAATATTCCGGATGGTCGTAGCACATGGCATAATAAACATTCCAAAGATGGTCGGACTCAAGTTCAGCCATTTTTTCGTGGGAAATTATGATTGCACTTGTATAATCATCGCCGTTACGGTTTTTCGCCAGATCCAGGAAAAGATCATACACGACCTTATCCGCATCGCTAAGCCCTTGATAAAGTACCCAAATGTCCTCTTTTTCAGAGGGACTGTCAGCCTTATCGTAGAAAACTATTTTTCCGGTTACGTCGTTAAGGTCAGAAGAAACCTCAAAAGGGATGTAGGATTCATCAGAATTGCCGGATCTAATCTGAATTAAGGCATACGTAATTCCCCAAACAAGAAACATGCCGAATAATATTGACAATATAGGGTGTGAGCTCTTTTTATGGGGTTTTCTATTTCGATTAAAATTATACTGATTTTTGTTTGTCATTTATTTCGGTATACCTTTTTTAAGATAGTTAATATAATGGAATAGAACCGCGATGGTAGCGATATACACGTATGAGTTCTATATCATAATAACTATAAATCAGGAAAAACGGAACAGGGAAATGAGAGAGTATAACGTAAATATCAATGGCATAGATGTAAATGCAAAATACAGCGAAACCACGATAAATGCAGTCTTTTTGCCGCTTTTGCAAAGGCTCACAGACATGCAGAAGAAAAAGGATGGACGTATTCTTGTGATGCTCGCCGCGCCTCCGGGAGCAGGGAAAAGTACGCTAAGCAGCTTCCTTGAGGTGCTGTCGAAAGAGCAGGACGATCTCTGCAATGTGCAGGCAATTGGTATGGACGGTTTTCACAGAAGGCAGGAATATCTCCTTTCTCACGACACGGAACGGGATGGAAAGACCATAAAAATGGTGGAGATAAAAGGTGCGCCTATAACTTTTGACCTGGAAAAGCTCACTGAAGCTGTTAAAAGAGTGGCTTCCGGTAAAACCTGCGGTTGGCCCTCATACGACAGGCACCTTCATAACCCTGTGGAGGATACATATACTGTGTCTGAGAAGATCGTTATTTTAGAGGGTAATTATCTGCTTTTGAACGAAGATGGATGGCGCGAGCTCAGGAATTATGCGGATTACACGATAAGGATTATCGCAAACGAGGATTTTTTACGTAGTCGTCTCATTGACCGCAAGGCTAAAAGTGGTAACACGCTGGAAAAAGCTACAGCTTTTGTGGACTTCAGCGATATGGCAAACGTAAGAATCTGCCTAAATGATTCCCTCGATGCGCATATGACACTTTCCCTTGATGAAAATGATGATTATAAAGTTGTGTGAAACATTTTTGGCTTGGTTAAGCCCTTTTTAAAACTGCCTGAAAAATTTTTAAAATAGCACACGCTATATGTTGTATCTGATTTTTATCTACTGTACAATATGATGTGAAAACAAACAATCAAACAGTTTCATTCCAAAGGAGGCAGTGATGATAACTGAGTTCCCACAGAGAATAACTATTGACGGTTTCGTTTATGAGAGGAAAAGTGCGCATAACAACGCAATGTACTATGATTCAAAGGATAATCCTTCTGATATCACCAGTCGATTTATAAGTTTATATCCAAATGGGGAGCTCACCTACTTATGGGATGGTTTAGAGCTAAAGTGGAATAAGCAATTTGAAGTAGTAAAAGAGATTGCTAATTGAATCATTGATGGAAGGTGTCGCCTTTATTGCGGGATGGCATTTTCAAATTTATGAAAACAAAAAGCAGACCGATATCCGTGATTGGAGCGGTCTGTATTTGTTTGAGCAGAACATTCTGTGAGGTGTTTTCTGGCCTTACGTAGTTTTACTTCTTGTGGAGGAGATGCATGAAACCAAAATCGAAGATGAGCCGAATGCTATATGAAATCATGTTAAATGATGGCTACGAAGAGCGTTTTTGCGATCTTATAACACAGAATCTTAATACGGATTTTACCGCGACACGCATGATAGGCTATCTTTCGCACTATTCGCATCCGCCGCAGGGTGAGATTGTCGATGAGATGCTTGCCATACTCAGTGACAGAGAGCGGATTATCGATAAAAAGACCGCCGAGCACTATAACGCCAGGTGGAATGAGATTATGATGGATAGTCCTTTTGATGAGGATGAGGATTAGTGGATTTTTCGCAAAGATATGGTATTTCTCCAGAATCCCATGATGCGTGCGAGGTTTTAAGGAATTAAAAAAAGAGGAATGATGATATGAGACTTATTTTTGTAAGGCACGGCGAACCCAATTATGCTAAGGATTGCCTGACTGAGAATGGAAAAGAGCAGGCTGCATGCACTGCAGAAAGATTAAAAGACGAAGATATCAGGGCGATATACGCTTCTCCCATGGGTAGAGCAGTAGAAACCGCTTCGTATACAGCAAAGGATCATGGACTTACTGTTAAAACCCTTGATTTCATGCATGAAATCGACTGGGGTGATGCGAGAGGAGAGGCTGTAAACGAAGATGAAAAGCTTGAATATGACGGACATCCCTGGACTCTTGGATATAAGCTTTTAACCGAGAATCCGCAGTTTGTTGGAAGCCCGGAATGGCGAGACCACCATTATTTCAAGAACAATATTTGTCTTCAGTATTATGAAAAGGTTTCTGCAGGCATTGATGAATTGCTTGAAGAATACGGCCTTTTCAGAAAAAACGGGCTGTATGAGTATCGCACAGGAGAGGCGGATTCTGAAGTTGGAAGTAATGAAGCGGTGGACGACAAGTTCAATGATACCATTGCTCTTTTTGCTCACGGCGGCTCCGGGGCGATTCTGTATTCTCACATTTTTAATCTGCCTTTTCCCTATGTGCTGACATCCATGCCCTACGGTGTTTGCTCAGTTTCAATCATTAGCTTTTCGATGGAGGAAAGTGGCCTCATTGTTCCCAGGCTGGAGCTTTTCAATGATATGGGACATATTCGGGCATTCAAAGAAGAAAAGCTTCATTTTGAGAAATGAGTCTGTTTTCCGGGTTCAACTACTTTTTGAATTCAAAATAGAAGTTGCACGCATATTCATTTTCTGCAGATGGCTTAGGTCGTGCATTCAAGAGATCACGGGTATCACATATCCGGATCTCTTTTTTATTATGGGTCGTGACCCAGTTGAGCGCGCGAAGCGTGCGAAACATAAACCACCCGCTATGCGGTAGAATTGGTGTTTTATTAGAGTTTTGCTGTACTTTAAAGTAGAATTGACGTTTTTTATGAAATATAACTCTGACCCTGTAATTTGAAAAGGCAGGTAGGTAACAAATTCTTTATCTTTTTTATAAGAACTTAATTTCTCTTTTGATTAACTATAAAAGATAATATATTTGTAGGATTCTATTCGATTCCTTTTACTTATTGCGACTAATTTTACCAATATCGGAAGAATTGTACCTATCAACAAATGCTTGAAAAGGAGATTGAAGATGGGAAATACAGATCAGCAGGAACAGGAACCGGTTAAAAAGACAACAAGGACAAGAAAGCCTAAGGCTGCGGCTGCGCCAGCACCTTCTACTGATGAGATGATTGCAGCTATGGCTGCGGCTCAGACTGCTGCAGATGTTGATAAAAAATTGGAGGAAATGGCTCAGGCTGCTGCAGCGGCACCCGTAGAGGAAGCTGCACCTGCAGTTGAAGCTGCGCCTGTAGTGGAAGCTGCGCCTGTAGTGGAAGAAGCTCCTGCAGTTGAAGCTGCTACTGTAGTGGAAGAAGCTCCTGCAGTTGAAGCTGCGCCTGTAGTGGAAGAAGCTCCTGTAGTAGAAGAAGCTCCTGTAGTAGAGGCTGCTCCAACTGTTGAGGCGGAGCCTATAATTGATGGAGTTCTAATCATTGAAGAATCTTCATCAGAAGAAGCTCCTGTTGTAGAAGCAGCGCCTGAGATAGAGATACCAGCAGAGGCGGTAGCAGAAGCACCTGTTGTGGAGGCTATACCTGAGGTAGAGATACCAGCAGAGGCTGTAGCAGAAGCAGCTGCCGTTGAGGCTGTTCCTGAAGTTGAGATACCAGTAGAGGCAGTAGCAGAGGCAGCGCCCGAGATAGAGATACCTGCTGAAGTAACAGCAGAAGCAGCTGCCGTTGAGGCTGTTCCTGAAGTGGAGATTCCGGTAGAAGCAGTAGCAGAAGCACCTGCTGTTGAGGCAGTGCCTGAGGTTGAGATACCCGTTGAGGCTGTAGCAGAAGCACCTGCAGTTGAGGCGGTTACTGAAGTGGAGATTCCGGTAGAAGCAGTAGCAGAAGCACCTGCTGTTGAGGCAGTGCCTGAGGTTGAGATACCCGCTGAGGCTGTGGCAGAGGCAGTACCTGAGATTGAGATTCCTGCAGAGGCAGTGCCTGAAGTTGAGATACCCGTTGAGGCAGTGGTAGAAGCAGCGCCTGAGATAGAGATCCCTGTAGAGGCAGTGGCAGAAGCACCGGCCGTGGAGGAAGTTCCAGAGGTAGAGATACCAGCAGAAGCAGTGGCAGAGGCAGCGCCTGAAGTTGAGATTCCCGCAGAAGTTGTACCTGAGATAGAGATACCTGCAGAGGCAATGGCAGCGCCTGTACCTGAAGTTGAAATACCTGTAGAGGCAGTGGCAGAGGCAGCGCCTGAAGTTGAGATACCCGTTGAGGCAGTGGCAGAAGCAGCGCCTGAGATAGAGATCCCTGCTGAAGCAATAGCAGAGCCCGCACCTGAAATTGAGATACCAGTTGAGGCTGTAGCGGAAGCAGTGCTAGAGGTGGAGATACCCGCTGAGGCAGTGGCAGAAGCAGCACCTGAGATAGAGATCCCTGCTGAAGCAATAGCAGAGCCCGCACCTGAAATTGAGATACCTGCTGAGGCAGTAGCTGAACCTGTTCCTGAGATTGAAATTCCTGCAGAAGCGATGGCGGAAGCAGCACCTGAGATAGAGATACCTGCTGAAGCAGTAGCGGAAGCACCTGTTGTTGAGGCAGCGCCTGAAGTTGAGATTCCGGCTGAGGCGATAGCAGAGGCAGCACCGGAGATGGAAATCCCTGTAGAAGTAGTAGCAGAGGCTGTTCCTGAGATAGAGATACCAGTAGAGGCGATAGCAGAGGCAGTACCTGAGATAGAGATCCCTGTAGAGGCAGTTCCTGAAGTAGAGATACCAGCAGAAGCTGTAGCAGAGCCTGTACCTGAGGTTGAAATACCTGCAGAAGCAATAGCAGAGCCCGCACCTGAAGCAGAGATTCCTGTAGAAGCAATGGTAGAGGCAGCACCAGAGATAGAGATCCCTGCAGAAGCAATAGCAGAACCTGCGCCGGAGGAAGCAGCAATAATCGATGAAATCTCATTAGATATGCCCGATGAAGCTGAATCCGAGGATGTAGGGGATTTGGATGAAATATCAATTGATATTCTAAAAGATGATGTGGAAGAAGAGGCAGAGCCTGAAGTTCCGATTGAAGAAGAGATTACAATTGAGCTTCCGGAGCTTGATCTGGAGATTCCTGAACTGAATCTGCCTGAGCCTGAGGTTTCTGAAGAGATTTCGGTTGAGGAGCCTGCTGCAGAAGAGGCTGCTGAAATCCAGGTTCCTGATATGGATATATCTGCTATAGAAGCATCCGATGAATCTGCAGAGGATATTCCGTTAGATGACGATATTGAGCCCATCACTGACATTCCGGATGAAGCAGCTTCTGAAGAAATTGAAGCTGTACCGGCAGAGACAGGATTTGATGAAGCTCCCGTAGATATTTCAGTTGGAATTCCGGATACCTTTGATCAGGCAACAGATTCAATGCTCGGCGCAGTTGACGACATTATAAGCTTCCTGAAGGGCGAGGATCTTGAGTACACTGAGGTCACAGCAGATGGTAGCAATAACGTTACACTTCTTGTAAAAATGGAAGATGAGGATGTTCTTTGTATTGAATATGAGGATGATGAATTCATGTCACTGATTTCTCATTTCGAAAAAGACAGTAAGTACAAATACAAGGAAATTCTTAACACCTACATCAAGGATTCCATCTCAAAGGGGTGCAATTACAAGATAACCAGAAGTAAGGGCAGTAAAACCGTAAATAAGTATAACTAATATTTATCGAGGCACGCATGACTAACACATAGTTATGCGTGTCTTTTATTTTTTTTCAAAAAAGACATAATAGTTAACATGTCCTTTTGCTTGTCTGTAACAGCCTTGAATCAACGATTCAAGATTGTGTATAATCTATATATGTATGAAAAAAGTTCTTCCCCGGATATGAAAATAACTTCATATTCTTTTCCTGTGTGCAAATCGCTGAATGAAGCGGTTGTGTTAAAGTGCGGAGAAAATGTCACAATAAAGAGCAGGCAGACAGTTATGGGCGGAGATGCCAATGACGCTTATTTGCTGCATTTGTCCAATGGAGAAAAGGCTTTTATCAAAGTGAACGTTCGCGGGAACGCTGATTTTTTCTGGGAAGAGGCAAGAGGACTAAGAGCCATAGAATCTACAGGGACTATGCGGGTGCCCAAAATCTATGCGGCAGGGACTGACGGCAATATCTCATTCCTACTGATGGAGTACATAAACAGCGGCTGCCTTTCGCAGAACTTCTGGGAGTCTCTGGGAACAGGCCTTGCAAAGATGCATCAGGCGGACACTTCAGATTTTGTAGGAAGTGGAAAAGAATACGGCTTTATCACCGACAATTACATCGGTGCAGGAAAACAGAAGAACACACCAAAGACCGGTTGGATAGAGTTCTTTGCTGAATGCAGGTTAAAACCGCAGTTTAAGCTTGCTGAGAGGTACTTTGACAGCTATCTGATAAAAGCGGCAAACAACTTATTAGACAACCTTGATAAATACCTTTACGAGCCGAAAAGCCCGTCACTTCTCCACGGAGATTTGTGGGCAGGTAATTTCATGGCGGATGAAAATGGAGAGCCGATGCTGATAGATCCTGCAGTATATGTGGGCTGTAATGAGGCTGATATCGCCATGACAGAGCTGTTTGGCGGTTTTGATAATCGTTTCTATGAGGCATATTTTGACGCCATGGGAAGGATACCGGGCTATGAGGACAGGCGGGATCTCTACAACCTTTACCACCTGACCAACCACCTTAATCTTTTCGGAAGGTCATACCTGTCAGCAGTAATACGAATTATAAATAAATACTCTTCGTAATTCCGTTACCGGCCACGAACTCGCATTTAATCTAAGAACTCAATCATTAGAAATACAGATATACACGAACATTAAATTAACATGAGGAAAAAATGGCAACTTACGTAATTTCAGACCTTCACGGCCAACTTCATATCTTTGAAAAACTCCTGGAGAAAATAGCTTTCTCTGAGGAGGATTTTTTGTACGTAATTGGTGATGCCATTGACAGAGGCCCTGACGGAATTGCGATTTTGCTGAAAATAATGGATACGCCCAACATGGAGCTGCTCCTTGGAAACCACGAATTCATGATGCTAAACACCGTTTCTCCGGACGGTTCTGTAGATGATATATCGGGGAGAGACAGTAAGCTCTGGCTTATTGCCAACAAAGGAATCTCTACGTTTGAAGAGTATCAAAAGCTCGATGAAAACAGAAGAAAAGAGCTGCTTTCCTGGCTCACATCAAGACAGCTTACGAAGCTTGTGGATGCAGGAGGGAAAACCTTTTGCCTTACCCATTCCTATTATAGCGATGATGCCATAGAAATTCCTTACAGCGAGCTAACCTATGAACTGGTCAGAAACATAGTTTGGAATACCCCTTACAGATACGATATTTATGCGCCGATTTCGGAATATTCCAAAAAGCCCTGGACCTTTGTAATAGGCCATGTTCCGGTTCAGCGCATCATGCAGGAAGCAAAGCTTGAAATTTTTCATGAGGAAAACATTTATGTAATCGATGGCGGTTGCGCATACAAAGCAAGCGGGAATCTTCCCGACAGCTGCTGCGGCGTTATCTGTATGAGGCTTGAAGACATGGATGTAACCACACTGTCTTTCTCAGACGTACAGTAAAATAGCTATTCGCGGAACTTTTTACTTGTTTTTATTATGAATGAATTATAAAATCTTTAGAGACTAAAAACGCAGAAAAAGATGGAGAGAAACATGGCACAGAGAACAGATATCCACAAGGTACTAATCATTGGCTCAGGCCCTATTGTTATCGGACAGGCCTGCGAATTCGACTATTCAGGAACCCAGGCCTGCAAGGCGCTGAGGAGTCTTGGCTATGAAATCGTCCTGGTTAATTCCAATCCGGCTACTATCATGACCGATCCGGAGATGGCTGACAGGACTTATATTGAACCTTTAAATGTTGACCGCGTTGCGGCTGTAATTGAAAAAGAAAGACCGGATGCCCTTTTGCCTAATTTAGGAGGACAGTCTGGTCTTAATTTGTGTTCAGAATTATACAAAGCAGGAGTTCTGGATAAATATAACGTGAAGGTTATCGGTGTTCAGGTAGATGCCATTGAACGAGGCGAGGACAGAACTGAGTTTAAGAAAACCATGGACATGCTCGGAATCGAGATGGCAAGGTCAAAGGCCTGCTACAGCATAGAGGAAGCGCTGGCTGAGGCTGACGAGCTTGGTTATCCCGTTGTTCTTCGTCCTGCATATACCATGGGCGGCGCAGGAGGCGGACTTGTTTACAACAAGGAAGAGCTGCAGACAGTGTGTGCAAGAGGCCTTGCCGCTTCAATCATTCACCAGGTTCTGGTTGAGGAGTCAATCCTTGGCTGGGAGGAGCTTGAGCTTGAGGTTGTAAGAGATAAAGACAACAACATGATCACCGTTTGCTTCATCGAAAACGTTGATCCTGTCGGTGTTCACACAGGCGATTCCTTCTGTACAGCACCCATGCTTACAATTGATGAGGACCTTCAGAAAGAGCTTCAGCGTCAGGCATACAAGATCGTTGAGCACATCGGCGTTATCGGCGGAACCAACGTACAGTTCGCCCATGATTCCAAAACCGGTAGAATCGTTGTTATTGAGATCAATCCCAGAACATCAAGATCATCGGCCCTTGCAAGTAAAGCAACAGGCTTCCCCATCGCCCTTGTTTCTGCAAAGCTTGCTACAGGCCTTACACTTTCTGATCTTCCTGATTCAAAATTCGGAACCCTTGATAAATACGTTCCAAACGGCGATTACGTAGTAGTTAAGTTTGCTCGCTGGGCTTTCGAGAAATTCCACGGCGTTGAGGACAAGCTCGGCACTCAGATGAGAGCCGTAGGCGAAGTAATGTCCATCGGTAAAAACTTCAAGGAAGCATTCCAGAAAGCCATCAGATCCCTTGAAAAGGGCAGATACGGTCTTGGAAATGTGAAAAAATACGAGGAAATGGACAAAGAAGAGCTGCTACATCTTCTTAAAGACGCATCCTCTGAGAGATATTTCCTTATTTACGAAGCCTTCAAAAAAGGCGTTACTGTGGACGAAATCTTTGATATCACCAAGGTTAAGCACTATTTCCTTAATGAGATAAAAGAGCTGGTTGAAGAGGAAAGCGCATTGGTAAAGAGCTTTAAGGGTAGCGTTCCCTCAAAAGAAGCTCTTATCAAGGCCAAAGAAGACGGCTTTGCAGACAGATATCTTTCCGGAATTCTTGGTGTATCCGAGGATGACATCAGAAATACTAGAGACGAGCTGGGTCTTACGGAAAAATGGGACGGCGTCCACGTATATGGTACAGACGGTGCCGCTTACTATTACTCAACCTACAAAACAGATGCAAATCTTGAGAATCCCAAGACAGATGACAGCGCAGATACAAAGAAAATCATGATCCTTGGCGGCGGTCCCAACAGAATCGGACAGGGTATCGAGTTCGACTATTGCTGTGTACATGCAGCCCTTGCCCTGAAAAAACTGGGCTTTGAGACCATAATCGTTAACTGCAACCCGGAGACGGTTTCAACAGACTACGATACATCAGATACATTGTACTTCGAGCCTCTGACACTGGAGGATGTACTTCAGATTTATAAAAAGGAAAAGCCCGTCGGTGTAATCGCACAGTTCGGCGGACAGACACCTCTTAACCTTGCTGCAAAGCTTAAGGAAGAGGGTGTTAACATCCTTGGAACCACACCTGAAGTAATTGATCTTGCAGAAGACAGAGACCAGTTCCGCATGATGATGGAAAAGCTTGAGATTCCTATGGCAGAGTCAGGAATGGCTTCAGATGTCGAGACAGCAAAGGAAATCGCAGCAAGAATCGGATACCCCGTAATGGTTAGACCTTCCTTCGTTCTTGGCGGAAGAGGAATGGAAATCGTAAGAGATGAGGAGAGCATGGAAGGCTACATGAAAGCCGCCGTAGGCGTAACTCCCGACCGTCCGATCCTCATTGACAGATTCCTTCATAACGCTATGGAGTGCGAAGCAGATGCAATAAGTGATGGCGAGAGAGCCTTTGTTCCCGCAGTTATGGAGCATATCGAGCTTGCAGGAATTCACTCAGGTGACTCAGCTTGCATAGTTCCTTCCAAGCACATCTCTGAGGAGCACCTTAAGACTATCGAGGAGTACACCCGTAAAATTGCGGTTGAGATGAATGTCGTGGGACTTATGAACATGCAGTATGCCATCGAGGATGATACAGTTTACGTTCTTGAAGCTAACCCCAGAGCATCCCGTACAGTACCGCTGGTATCAAAGGTATGCGGCATAAAAATGGTGCCCATCGCAACTGATATCATCACAGCGCAGCTTACAGGAAGACCGTCACCTGTTCAGGATCTCATCGATGCAAAGAAAAATACTGAGCCCGAGTACTACGGCGTAAAAGAAGCGGTATTCCCCTTCAATATGTTCCCTGAGGTTGACCCTGTACTTGGACCTGAAATGCGCTCCACAGGTGAAGTTCTTGGACTTGCAAAGACTCCGGGCGAAGCCTTCTTCAAGGCAGAGGAAGCTGCAAATGCCGCACTTCCGCTCGAAGGCGCAGTCCTCATTTCGCTTAACTCAGAGGATAAGCCTATGGCATCAGCTATAGCAAAGGGCTTTGCAGATGAAGGCTTTAAGATCTATGCAACAGGCAAGACCTTTGAGACCATCGTTGAAGCAGGTATTGAAGCTACAAAGATCCTTAAAAACTACGAGGGCGGAAGACCTAACGTAGAGGACCTTATCAAAAACGGCGACGTACAGCTTGTTATCAACACTCCTATAGAAAAGGGCGCAAAATACGATGATGCATATCTTCGCCGCGCAGCAATAAAAGCACGTATCCCATACATAACCACAGTTGCAGCAGCAAAAGCAGCAGCTCAGGGTATCAGGGAAGTAAAGGCAAACGGCGCAGGCAACATCAAATCCTTACAGGAATATGCGGAGTAATTAGAAGCTTCGATAAAGGATAACAGTTTTCTAGGTGAGGGGGTGTTTTTACGGGAAAGGGTTTTAGGAGTTTTACCGACACTTGGTCAGACTTCAAAAAATAAAAACACCAAAGGAGAGAGAAGGTATGAAAGAAAAAGTACAGAAAAGAAGTGAGTTACTGGTTTCAAACAGAGGTCTTATTCACAAGGGCTTCATGTTTGAGAACGGTCTTATCACAACAGTTGCAGCTGCAACTTTCACAGAGAAGGACAAGGTTGCAGATGCTGAGCACATGAAGGAATGCAGAAAGCTTCTTCGCGATAGAAAGGGCGCTTTTTCAGAGCTCAGAGGCAATAACGAGCTGGTTGTATCAGCTAAAATGGCAGTCAGTGATAATCCTGAGAAATTTCTTGATGAGCTTATCGAGGTTTATGAGAAGTTCAATAAGGGTAAATTCTTTGGATCTTCCTACAAAGTAATGGCTTCAATGACCATTGTTAGTACAGGCAAAGCTGCAGAAGCAGACACTATCATCGAAAAAACAGATGCGATCATCAAGGGAATGAAGAGCCAGCATCCTTTCCTTACTTCCGATGAGGATATATGCATTGCAGTTCTTCTTGCCATGACTGATAAAAACACAGAGGTTATTCTTGCTGAGCTTGAAGAGACCTTCCAGAACGTTAAAAAGAACTTTGCTTTCCACGAAAATGCAGCTTATTCTCTTGCCCAGGTACTTACTACTTATGGCGGAGAGTGCAACGAGAAAGTTGAAAAGGTTCTTGCATTCTTCGATGCTTTCAAGGAAGCAGGAGAGAAATATGGTAAGGACTATGAGCTTGCATCCCTTGGAACCCTCATTGATATCGATGCTGACAGAGATGAGCTTGTAAGCGAGGTCATCGAAGTAGCAAAATATCTGAAGGGCCAGAAGGGCTTTGGAACCTTTGATATGAATAAATATACCAGACTTATGTTTGGGGCAATGATCATTTCAGGCGTTTATTCTGATGATAACCTTAAGAATAGTGCATCAGTACTGGGTGGAACCCTTGCAGAAGTAATCGCACAGGAGACAGCAATGCTTGTAGCTATCATTGCAGCATCAACTGTTACCGCTACCACATCATCAAACTGATTATGCACGAATTCGTTCATTTTTCGTACTCTTAAAGCGAGCTTTTTTCGCTATAATTATTGTGGTGGAAAAGTTGAAAATTTATGTAGAGAATAGAGGGGGATATGGTTAAAAAATCATTTCTAAAAATTCTTGGTTTAGGACTTTCACTTACAATGCTGTGCGGATGCTCAGGAAATAAAGCTACAACTGATGCTCCTTCTGGTACAGAAGGGCAGACCTCTGCGCCTGCAAAGGCTAGTGATGCCGATCAGGACAGCGCCGAAACAGATACAGAAAAAGCTGAGCAGAGCGCCACAGACGAAGCATCATCACAGCAGGATAATTCGGATTCTGAAAACAATTCAACCGAAAATAGCGATGGCGCAGATTCTACAAGCGATTCTGCCGATGCAGACAGCACATCAAATGCAGCCGAAACCGGAGATTACATCGCTAAATATAAGCCTGTCCTTGATGAGTCCTACAATTGCATCACAGATGATAATTATTATGAGAATGCGACAATCTATACGCCCATGGGACTTATGGAGATCCAAAACTACCGGGAAAAGTCCGATCTTTTGGAAAATGTAGGCTATATCCTCACTGATGTCAGCGGGGATGGAATTCCGGAACTTATGATTGCTGATAATACGGACAGTGAATATGAAGACGGTGAGCCCCACAGCATCGTTCTTGGTTGCTATACTCTGAAAAATGGTGAACCTAACATGACAATAGAAGGTTGGGCCCGCAACAGCTATGAATGGATCGGGAATGGGCAGTTTTCCTATCTTGGTTCCGGCGGTGCAATGAATACATATCTCGGAACCTGTCATTTAAGCGAGGATGGAACGAAGATAATTTGGGATACCTACTATTTTTCCGATGAAGTAGATGGTGAACTTAAATATTTTACAAACACCACAGGAAGTGATGAGATATCAGATTCCGAGGAATTCGTCCCGGAAGGTGCAGATGGTATATGGGGATATGAAGCTGATCCACCATGTCCCAAGCTTGAGATCACACCTTTTAAGGAATATTTAGGTGCATCTGATTCAGTAGATGATGATGAGAGAAATCCTGCAAAAATGCAGTCAGAAAAAATAGCATATTTTTACATTCCCGGCCAGGGAACAGAGATCTGCAGCGCAGATCTGGACGGCGATGGAAAAGATGAAACCATAACGTATGATATGGCTGTTGATGAAAACGACATGACCACAAGCTTTTCCCTTAATATCAACGGCAGAGATTATGAGATGCCTAATGAGGGTGATCTGTACTATTACGCTATGCGTGGCCTTGACTGCTTTTGGTTCAGAACAAATAATGAAGCAAAAAACCATTACCTTTACATGCAGTACACTTCGGACAGCGATTATCTGATGACTGCCATGTATAAATTTGATGGAAAAAAATTCACTCATTTATATGATCTGAACGGAGCCATAGCTTTTTGGAAGATGAAAGAGGGTGCTGAATACGAGTATACCTATCCCACAGATCCGGATGATTTCTTTGTAGAAAGCTCGCAGCAGATTCTGGGTACTCAGTTCGTTACCCAGAGATGTAAAATTGGTGCTGATGGCATGCCTGAACCCATTGAGGAGTTCATGTATTATCAGACAGGCGCTGAGCCATACATATCTGCATCAAAGCTGATACCATGTGATTTAATGGCAGACGAAAACGCTACCAAGGGTGTTGCAAATGCCATCTGGCAGGACAATATGGTGACTCCTTATCGCACAGACGGCAAAACCTTTATAGACTTAAAGGTTGAGAGCTACCCCGGACTTTACAGAATCTACTATGCCATGAAAGATGGGCGATATGTCCTTACTTATACTGAGGGAATGCTTGGATCTGCGCTGATCACTGAGTGTTTTAACGGCCTTAATTTTGCAGGATAACGAGTCACGAACCATGCGTCCACAGGCAGAGTCATAGAATTCCGGTGCACAAGAGGAGATGAAATGAGTTCAATAAAATACCACACAGGTGTATATGGTTATCCAAAAAAGAAAGCTGCAGTAATTGCGCTTAAAACAGTGAGAGAGTGGCTTGAAGAAAACTCAGGCTATGATATTGAGATCACAATCGTCAACTTCAGCGAAGAGGACTACGTGATTTATCAGACCGTGGCTGCAAATTTGTGATATAACCATATAGTTTTTTCCGTGCAAAACATAACATTTTCGGTGTGATGGGGGCTGTTTTTTCTATAATGATTTATGATATATTCATTAGGTGGAAAGCAATATGCATAGAAAGGGCAGTAATCATGAGAGGAAGAAAACTTTACAAAAGCAGAGATAAAAAGTTATGTGGTGTTTGCGGAGGTATCGCAGAATATTTCGGAATAGATCCCACAATTGTCAGAATCATATATGCTGCGCTTGTATTTTTCGGCGGTGTAGGAGTTCTTCCGTACATTATTGCAGCAGTCATTATGGATGATGCGCCGCTCGATTACAAAAATGATGTCAAAAAAATAGAGACTAAGAATTATTCCGAACCAAACTCGTTCTCGGCAAAACCGTATTATGAATCAGAGGAACCTATAGGTTTTACCCTTAACTCTGATAACATTACGAATATCAGGTAAATAAAAAGTGATGCGCTTTGACTATCAAAATGCGCATCACTTTTTTCATAGTAACCTCCACACATTTCCGTATACCCCCTCATTAACCCCATATAATAATAAAATAAAAGCATGGTATAAGCAACGCATGTTATTCAATTAATAAGCATACGAAATAGCATATATGCTTTGGTATTTGGAATCTTTCTGTTATAATGTAAGTCGTTTTGCATTAATCGCTCAGTGTTTTAGAAAGTAATTTACAGGTATTAGTAATGTCTTTTTTTGAAAAGCTATTCCTTTGGGTAGTGATGTTTATATTTGGATATGTTGGCGTTGATTATTCAATCAAGGCATACAGAGTTTTTATGGCACAGGATACCCCTGAAGGCAGACTTGTGACCTTATGTGTTATCCCTTTTATTGGCTTATGCTTTTACGGAATACATATTTTGCTGAAAGAGTTTTATGGTCAGTATGACGATAAGCTCCATATTTTTAATAAGCTCCCTCATTTCGGGGATATGCTTAATAAAAGACAGGTTATGAAGATCATAAGGAAAGCAAGCTTCCATAAGTATTACACAAGGGACGGGAAGATGCTTGATCACGTGAAGATCAGTGATGACGATAAATGGGTCTGCATTCTTGGCGGATACATGCCGGTAGACCTGATCTGTGGTTACAACCCTGAGAAAAATGAGCTGTACTCCATAGATGGCGGAGTTATCAGACTTCCCCTCAGAGCAAAGAAGGAGAGTGTTCAGGCTGAGCTCAACAGCTTTTTTGAAGACAGAGGCATTTGCTATACATCAATGCCCAAGAAGGCCAACAGCAGATTTAACCTGTTCCTCAATGTACCAAAATCCGAGATTGATAAGGCTGATTTCAGCAGAGTGCGCTATCAGTGGGAAAAGGCAACAGCAGCAAAAGTCGAGAAGCATAGCACAGAGAAATATAAGCCTGTTTCCAGAAAAGGCAGAATCCGTAATGATATTTTTGAAAGAGTGCTTTCAGATAAGGATGTTATGGCTACTGCTAAAGCTGTAAAGCAGAAGAAAGTTGAGCTGTCACATTATCTTGATTTTGATGCATACAAAAGCGAATTCAGCATCTGCAACGGAGTGACACTTTTAGAGCAGCTGGAATACCCTGCTAATAAAGAGGGCATCGATTTCCTTTTCAGATGTCTTGGTGATGTGGACGAGGCTTATTTTGGTCCCGCTGTTGATGTACTTCAGGATTTTCCCAAGAGTGTCCTTCAGGAAAAGCTTGAAGAAGAGGCGCAGCGTGCCTATGAAAATGTAGATGTACTCGGTCTTGCCGGACTTATTTATTTTGCTAAGCAGATAGGCTACGAGATTAAATACATCGAGGAACTGAAAAGCGCCCAGAACGCAGTAAAATTCGATCCCACAAAGGCGCACGTGGCAAATACAGATGTCACGAAGTTTGACTTTGATGAGATCGCAGCCTATGGCACCAGCGCTGCTAAAGGATTTTCCCTTGGCGGTATGGCGTATAAGGAGCAGGCGTAAGCCTTTCTACAATACAATTATCCTTCGTTTGAATTTCTTTGACACTTTTGCACAAAATATAGTAGAATACTGATATCTGAGGGGACAGTTTCCATAATTTTTTGTGAAAGGGTTTGTTGGGGAAATCATTATGAAACAATATGGTCACAGGTTATTACTTTCTGTAATAACCATCTTTAGTTCACTCATCTTTTTTTATCCAATTCATGTAAATGCATACAACAATACAATACATGTAGTAGATGCGACGGATACTACCATAACCATAGACTGGAGCATGGCTGCTGATGATGCCTTTGAAGATCAGAAGGCTGATGGCAATACGAAATACAAGTATGATTATTTCAAAGTTGGCTATGCGGCTAATCCCTGTGACAGAAATAAAATGAAACATAATATTTCTGTTGATACCAAAAAGCGACAGTATACAATAAAGGGGCTTAAGCCTGATACCGAATATTCAATCGAGGTGGATTGGAAAATATCTCATTCCAGCCCCAAGACAACAGGAAGTACTGTACATAATTTTCAAGTGCTTGATGCTGCCACAACAAGCGGTTCCAACAAGACTGCAAAGTTTGTAGGCTCCACCGGAACAACGGCTACTGTTGAATTTGGCGAAGCTTTAAAAGAGATTGAAAGCGAATGTCGTGAGAAAAATTACAAACCCGGTACATATACAGTCAGTGTTGGATATGCAGATCAGGCAGAGGGCACGGATGCAGCTCTTAAGAAAGCAAAGGAGATTGCGGGTAAGAAATATTACAAGATAGGTAATAAGCAGGCCTTTTACAACATGAGAGGCCTAAAGCCAAAGCATAGCTATACATTTGTTGCAGCTGTGTGGCTTGGTGCCAGTAATGGAAATACCGGTAGTTACAAGAAATTCTTTAAATATGTTCAGTTATCAGATATAAAAACAAAAGACACGGATGACTCTGCAATCTATAACAGTGTTGAGCCGCAGACTAAGTTTGATTCCCGTAAAGATAGTGATGCTGCCGGAAGATATCTTTCTTCTACCTACGACTCCTATGGCGTTACATTAGCAACTACGGTTACTGCAAATACCATTACCATAGACTGGTCTAAACAGAAACAGTCAGATAGGAAGATTAAAGCTGCTAAAGATGAGAAAAAGCTCTGTTTTGCCATAGTTGAGGATGAGCAGTACGATGCGGATGCAGACAGACAAAAGTATGGCCCAAGTTTTAACTACGGACCTAATGTCAGAAAAGCTGCAAAAAAAGCAGATGCGCATCAGTTCCAGGCTGATGTATCCAGTAAAAGCTTTACTTTTTCCGGTTTAAAACCTGCTACCAGTTACACAGTTATAATGAAATGCGGCTGGGAGAACAAGACCGGTTTCAGTGAAAAGATTTATCCTTTTCTTACTCACATCTGTACTGAAGGCGCAAAAACTGATGATGAAATTCAAAGTCATGTGACCAAGGACAAGGTTATCGCATATATGTATGACGGTGTTGTTAAGCATCAGGGTACAGAGGCCCATCTTGATTGGACAAATGCCATCAAGAATTATTGCGGTCAGACCGTTCTTAGTGAATACTGCGCAAGACCCGGAATCGACTCAGTAACTGATATAGGCTATGCCAAGCTTCCGGCTGACTTAAAGAATGCCAATGCTGTAAAGGCAAGCTACAAGGCTGCTGAGAAAATGCTTAAAAATACTGATTACAATGCTCTTGCAGTCAACTATCCATACTCAAATACCAGAATATATAACCTGGATCCGAATGCAAAATATGTATTTGCTGTCAGATTCACGACCTACTGGTATTTATGCGGCACAAGGCGCAGCTTTACAGATATTTTTTATGTAGATGAAACCGGAATCAATTATTATAAAGCAAGTAAGATAGGCGCTTCTTATGGCGTCTCAAGCAGTGGATCCGGTCAAGGCGGTTCCGGTCAGGGTGGTTCCGAAAACAGCGGTGAAAGTGGTTTCGGTGATAGTACCGGTGCTGGTAGCAGTTCCGGTTCGGGTAAGAGTTCCGGCAGTAATGTAAATGCTGAAAATGCTAAGGCAAAAGATCTTGCTCATATTAGCTGCAGTAGTAATAAAGTATCCCATAAGAAGCTGAAGAAAAAAGCCCAGACTGTAACAATTAAAGTAGATAATTCAAAGGGAAAAATAACAGTTAAGGATGTTTCTTCCAAAAAGAACAGGAAGGTCGCAACGGTCAGTGTTAAGGGAAGAAAGGTTACTGTAAAGTTTAAGAAGGGTACATCCAAAGGCGTTTATAAGTTCAAGGTAACAGTTGGCGCTAAGGATGGTATCAAAAAGACCACCGAGACATTTAAGATTAAGGTCGGCTGATAAGGTGCACAAAAGGCACACCAATAGCAAAGAGTGGTCCTAAGTTTTATTGAATGCCACTAAGCGTCATTTTAGCGAGCTTTAAAATCTTGGCTGCAATTTGTTCTTCAGGTTCTGCAAAACCTGATTTATTCCAATAATCGATTACTCCGGCGCTGCCCGCAGAGATATATGCAAAAAGCACTTCTTTGTTAAGGTCAGGGTCGGAGTCAGCATAAACACTTAGTGCTTCTGAAAAATGATCATAAAACAGAAGCACTATTTTTTTTGAGAATTCTGAGCCGTTTTGGGACATAAAGGACATCAGACTAAGATCATCTTTCATGCTTTCCCTCATATATTTCAGGGTATTAGTTACGAATTCATCGATATTCTCATAGCTTGCAGCTTCCAATTTTGCTGTGATTTCATCTATTACAGCTTCCTGCAGCTTGTCTACCAGATCCGGAACATCCAGATAATGCTTATAGAAAGTCGCTCTGTTTATCTCTGCACGGCTGCAGATAGCTGTGACTGAGATTTTTTCATATCCGATTTCTCTCAATAATTCATAGAAGGCAGTCCGAATACGCATCTTTGTATAGCGTATCCTACCGTCTTCTTTTTTCTTTGTATCAGTATTGCTTTTCAGTGAATAATTCTTAATTTTCTCTGACATAATCGACACTTTTCTCCAATGTGTTTATTAACTAACAGTTTTGAAAATATTGATGGTTGCCAGCGTTTATGCGGCTTTCTATAATCAACATAAAAATAATAAACAACTGTTGAATAATTTACAAGTGTCAAAAATTTACAGAATGACATTAGCTATTTGTTGCAAATTGCATTAGGACGGAGATGAGTATATGGAAGATAAGAGAAATAAGATTTATGAAAGTGACAACCTGTGGTGGTCGATACTTGGAATGGTAATGCCGGCGCTTTTAGCCATACTGGTGATCCTCATTTATAACATGGCGGACATGGTATTTGTGGGACAAACCGGAGAAACAGCTCAGGTGGCTGCAGTTTCAATCGTTGGCCCTGTGTTTAACCTCATTATGGCGGTTGCCATGCTATTGTCATCGGGAGGCACAGTTCTGATTTCAAGAGACCTCGGAGCAAAAGATGAGGAACATGCAAAGCAGGTTTCAGCGGTCTGCATGTGGGGAGCGATTATTCTTGGAATAGCTTCAGCGATACTCATAATTGCGGCACACAAGCCGCTTCTTGGGCTTCTTGGAACTACTGCAGATACCTACGAATATGCAAGAACCTACATGATAATTCTGGCTCTTGGTGCACCGTTTCTGCTTCTAAGCAATATGCTTGGGCAGCTAATGAGAGCAGAAGGAGCGGTAAAATATGGCCTTATCGCAAATTTGTCAGGAACATTTATAAATATAGTGCTTGATCCCTTTTTTATCCTGACTTTGAAAATGGGCGTGACCGGGGCAGCAATAGCAACGGTTATCGGAAATTTCATAGCTACAATGATCAGCCTGTATTACATGAAGAGGAAAGCGGTTGTACTTAATATGAAGCTTTCAAATGCCCTTATCAGACCGCAGCTGGTTTTCTCGGTGATGGCGCTTGGAATTCCAAATGCTGTAAGTACGTTCCTTTCTGGCTTTGCCGGCACTTTTTCAAACAGGCTCCTGTCAGGCTATGGGTCTGATTCCATTGCAGCAAATGCGGCGGCAGGCCGTGTGAACATGATAATCGTAATGATCCTTATGGGGATTTGTATGGGGGCTCAGCCGCTTATTTCCTACAACTACGGTGCAAGGAATCTTAAGAAGTTATCAGGAGTCATGAAAAGAATTCTAATCATGTGCGTGACAGTAGGCACGGTGACTACGGCTCTTGTCATAATGTTCAGACAGACAGCCATAGGACTTTTCCTGAAGGATGCATCTGTGGCAGCATTGGCGGAATCCATAGTCGTACTTTTGATGATAAGCTCGCCATTTCTTGGCTTTTTCTTTCTTGCGACCAATTTCCTTCAGTCAACGGGAAAGGCCATGTCAGCAACAGTTATGTCTACCCTGCAAAAAGGAGTACTGCTCATCCCATTACTGTTTATTTTGGAGTATTTCTTAGGATTTTACGGCATTATTTATGCTTATGTAGTGGCGGATTTTGCCTCCAGTGCAATAGCGGTAGTATTCCTGATCATCAACTGGAAATCGGTAAAGAAGGAGCTTAGAGCGGATACGACAGAAAAGAAAATAACCTTTTTGAACTCAGATAATAAAGAAATAAATGCTCACGCAGTGTGATGCAAGATAATACATGGAGGAGAATTGAAAATGCACGAAATTATTGTAGATATGTTTATTGGACTTAAGTATTTCCTGATTTATATGTTTTCCCTGGCGGGAGCCGTATTTATTGTCAATAAGGTTGTCCCGTTGCCCAAAGAGTTATTCAGAAAACTACTTCACTTTATAGCCTTTTCGTCTGTGATAGTTATGATATATACAGCAAAAAACTGGATCGCGGCATCACTTGTTCCGATAATGATAATCGTTCTTATGTATCCCGGATTGTTGCATGCAGAAAAAGATAAGCGTTTTACGCAGATGGTTTCACAGAGAAGAGAGGGTGAATTAAAATCCAGCTTATTGCAGCTTTTTCTGACAATAGCGGCCATTATTGCTGTTAGCTGGGGGCTTTTGGGACATAAAGAATTTGCTGTTGCGGCGATACTTATGTGGGGCTTTGGAGACGCTGCAGCAGCTCTTATAGGTAAAAGATTTGGCAAACACAAAGTGCTTCGATTTAAGCATGTTGATCATAAAAAGAGCTGGGAAGGAACCGCTGCAATGTCGGTCGTAGCTTTTGCTTTTGGACTGGCAAGCCTTATGATAGTCGGAAATATTCCCATTGAAAACTGCCTTCCGGCAGTTATTATAGCGGCTCCTTTGGCTGCAATTACAGAACTGTTTACTAAAAATGGTTATGATACAGTAACGGTTCCCTTTGTAAGTGTGGCAGCCCTGTTTCTTTTCCTGTAACCTGATGGAGTCATACCATACACTTTTTTAAAGACCTTTACAAAATAATTATTATCTGAGTAACCCACATAGCTGCTGATTTCCTGAATTTCATTATCTGTATCACGAAGGAAACCGGCGGCTTTTTCACATCTTTTGCCGGCTATATATTCAGTTATGGTCTTGCCGGTTTCCTTTTTGAATACCTTAGATAGATGAGAGGCAGAGACGTTTGCTGTGCGGGATAGTTCATCTATAAGAATTTCTTCACTGAGATGAAAATCTATATATTCAATGACTTTCTGAATTGGCGCAGAATAGTCACCCATGGAGAGCTTGTACTCATGCACGGCAGAGGTGAGCTCCAATATCATTTTTTCAATGAAATTATGCTGAATTACGGCATCTTTTACAGAGTCCAGTAGCTGGACATATTTTTGGGTTATAGCATTTATGGTTATAACAGAAAGTCCGGAATCCTCAGCGGCTTTTCTGGCAAGAACTCTGATTATAGCAAAAGAGATTTCGGGTTTTGAGTAGGAAGGATTGTCCTTCATAAGCTCCTCATTGCCCTTGATGTTGGCCATGGTAGAATACGCCTGTTTTACATTTTCTACATCTCCGTTTTTTATCATGGATAAAAAGCGTCTCTCATTGTCGTAGCGTCTGTAAATATTGCTGAAATCGGTGTTTTCAGGCAAAGCCTCATGGGAAACATCAGATGATTCCTGAATGAATCCAGACAGTTTTCTGTAGTTATATGCAAGGATCCCGGGTTCGAAGGACTGCATTATGGATGAGATAAGTGCCTGTAGCTGACTTGAGTAGATTATCTGAAAAGATGTGTAGTACAGTCTTAAAGCTATGGTGCTGGAGGATGGAACATTATTTTTTATTAAGATCTGTTCAGTTTTTGACTCTGAATACTCGCTTTGTACGTATGGGCCAACCAGTATCATCCTGTCACCAAAGACAAAAAAGCAGGTGCAAACACCAAGCTGGTCAACGATTTCATAGATGGTGGAAGGATCTGCTGAGTTCATCAAAAGTGACAGCGCTTCACGGGTAAACATGGGCTGCAATGAATTGTTAAAGCAGTATTTCTCTTCGAAGCTTCGAAGATTCTTGTCGTAGTCTGATATTTCCCAAACCGGGACATTTGCAATATTTCTGATTAATCTGAGGAATAATTCAGTGTCCATAATGACCTCTTTAGTTAAAGATTTGAAGATACTTGCACATAATAGTACAAAACTATTACTAAAATCAAATAATGCTATATTTCAAACAGATTATAGCATGAAAATTCTGTTATGAGGGACATTTTAAACATAATAATGCTAATTAAAATAGATGAATTCTAATGCTGCGATAAACTAAGTGCTATCATTATTTTGCAAACACATAATTATCATTTGAATTGGAGAAAAGCTAAATGCGTAGTACTTTTTTATGGAACGACAATTGGACTTTCATCAAAGAGAATAACAAAGAGCAGGTGGTGATTCCTCACACCTGGAATGCCGAGGATGGTCAAACAGGACCGCAGCAATATTATAGAGGCACCTGTTTTTATAAGAAGTCATTTGGTAAACCTGTCATGGAAGAAAATCAGAGGTGCTATCTGGAGTTCAGAGGCGTTAATTCTTCCTGTAAGGTTGCAATAAACGGAAATGACATCTGCTCTCATGACGGAGGATATTCCACCTTTAGATGCGATATTACTGATTTTTTGTCTGATGAAAATGAGATAGAAGTGAGTGTATCCAATGAGCCAAATGATAGGGTATATCCTCAGAGAGCTGACTTCACATTCTATGGCGGAATTTACAGAGATGTATATCTGATAATAGTAGATAACGAGCACTTTGACCTTGATTATTTTGGAGGAAACGGACTGTATGTTACACCTTCAATAGATGGAAAAAATGCAGTAATAGATGTAAAAACCTACATTACAGGCAATCCGGACAGAATTCTGATATCAATCGACGGCATCGGTGAAAAAGAAATTGAGATCTCGGAAGAAAACGGCAAAAAAGTGGCTAAGGGTAGTTTGAAAATAGAGAATGCTCATCTCTGGAACGGATTGGAAGATCCCTATTTATATAAGATCACAGCAACGATGTTCAAGGGATATGAGCAGGTGGACAGACTCTATGACAGATTTGGAGTCAGAGAGTTTTCATTTAATCCTGAAAAGGGATTTTTCTTAAATGGAGAAAGCTATCCGCTTCATGGTGTTTCAAGACATCAGGACAGAGCCGGGGTTGGAAATGCTCTTACAAAAGAGATGCATGATGAAGATATGGAGCTGATCCTGTCCATGGGTGCCAATTCTATAAGACTTGCCCATTATCAGCACGATCAGTACTTCTATGATCTTTGTGACGAGAAGGGAATCGTTGCCTGGGCAGAGATTCCATATATCACAGTGCACATGGATGGTGGCCGTGAAAACACCATTTCACAGATGAAGGAGCTCATAACTCAGAATTATAACCATGCATCCATCATGTGCTGGGCTCTTTCCAATGAGATAACACTTCAGGGCGTTACCGAGGATCTTATGGAAAATCACAGGATTCTCAACAATCTGGTTCACGAGATGGATCCCGGCAGAGTATCCGCAATGGCAAATCTTTTCATGCTTGAGACGGATTCACCCCTTGTGGAGCTTCCTGATATCAGAGGCTATAACCTGTATTACGGCTGGTATGTGGGCGATATGGAGGATAACGATAAGTGGTTTGATGATTTCCACAAGGAGCATCCAAATACAGTTATCGGCCTTACGGAATACGGTGCGGATTCAGTTATATCGCTACAGTCGCCAAAGCCTGAAAAGGGCGATTTTACTGAAAGCTATCAGGCAATTTATCACGAGCACATGCTTGAAATGTTCAGCACAAGACCCTATATCTGGGGAACCTATTGCTGGAACATGTTTGAATTTGCAGCAGCCGGCAGAGAGGATGCAGGGGATCCCGGGAAAAACCATAAAGGACTTATCACTTTTGACAGGAAAACAAAGAAGGACGCCTATTACATCTACAAAGCATGGTGGTCAGATGAGCCTTTCGTTCATCTGTGCGGAAGAAGGTATCACGATCGGATAGAAGAAAACACAGAGATTAAAGTGTATTCCAATCTGAATAAGGTGACTCTTTACGTGGATGACAGAGAAGTGGAGACCAAAGAAGGAAAACATATATTTAAATTCATGGTTCCGATTTCTGCAGTACATAGAATCAAAGCTGTGGCAGAGGAACAGAGTGATGAGATGGAAATAGTAAAGGTTTCAGAGCCAAATCCCTCATATTTTATTTCGGCAGACAAGGTTAGAAACTGGTTTGACGAAAAGGATGAGGAAGTGTCAAATGACAGCGAATATCTCTCACTATCCAGTACTATGTCAGAAGTAAGCGCCGTACCCGAAGGAAAGGCGATACTTGATAATATGATGGCTGCAATGAATTCCAGAACAGCGGGTGGTATGGGAGCCGGAGTGAAAATTCCTAAAGCAATGCAGGCAATAATCGCAAGACAGCCGCTTAATAAGCTACTTAAGCAGGGCGGATTTGATGCAGATTCTCCTGAGGTTAAGGCACTTGAAAAAGCACTTTCTCAGATTAAAAAAGCAAAATAATAGCGGGGTTAATTTTGATAAACGGAGGGTAACATGGAAAACTTAAATGTAAATAATTCAGATAAAAATAACGTATATCACAAGGCCAAAACCTGGCAGATCATTCTTTTTGCCTGCAACGGACTTGTAGGTATGAGCGTATATTCACTAATCGGTCTTGCCAGCTATTCAGCCAATGTGGGCTATGGAATCGCAACTGTAGCGGTTGGCGGAATCCTGACATTTACCAGAATTTTAGATGCTATAACAGATCCTCTACTGGCATTTGTCTACGACAGAGTTAATACCCGATGGGGAAAAATAAGGATACTTATTATCGCAGGCTGGATTATTGAGGCTATCGCACTTTTCTGCATGTTCAGCGGCTTTTCAAGTAAGGGATATGGACTGATAACCTTTGTGGTGTTCTATATTCTTTATGTAATCGGCTATACCATGACCAATATGACAGCGCTTACAGTACCGAATCTACTGACCAATGACCCAAAGCAGAGACCTACAATCGGCGTTTGGCAGACAGTATTTAATTACCTTGTTCCTATAACACTTAGTATTGTCCTCAATGTAGTTCTTCTTCCGAAATTCGGCGGAACCTATAACCAGGCCTATCTCTCAGCTGCATGCATTTTAACTCTTGCATTATCAGCACTTGGAGTATTGCTGGTATGTATAGGTGTGTCTGAATACGATAAGCCTGAAAACTTTAAAAACTTCACTGCAAACAAAGAAGAAAAACTC
>JAEEGL011630308.1_pt1 | contig 58453 bp, 56 predicted proteins | sample 9134231 | NCBI WGS metagenome assembly JAEEGL01 (sample SAMN16246548, study PRJNA631951) | gut metagenome | biome: gut microbiome; feature: rumen; material: fiber-attached | host: Bos | place: Iran: Karaj | collected 2018-10
CTATTGTCATTTTTGCTACTGCTACTATCATTGGGATACTTAATGCTTCTAGAGCTATTCCTACATAACCTAGGGCATCGTATCTTTGTAGCATTATTAGTGAGACAGTTATTAGAGATAAAGCTACAGTTGTATATATTCTTTTTTTGGTTTTATTTATTCTTTTTTCTGTCTTTGTATATTCGTCATATTTGTTTTTGCCTACTATTAAGTATTCTTGTAAGTCATTGTAGTAGTTATTCATTAGTAAGTTTTTGTTTTTTTCATTTTTTCTTACTGTTAATTCGTAGGTTTTCTTTTTATTTGTGTCATAACGATGTACACTATAGTCTTTTTCATTTTCTTCGATTTTAGCTATAGTTCCTTTTTTTCCATAGAATGGTAAATTGTAGTTCATCATTATCACCTCTTTTTTTGTTTCAGGGTAGTTATTCTACCATATTTTTAATTATTTTGCAAGTTTTTTGTACATTTTTATCTTATTTTGTGTTTTTATTTTGTAATAGAGGTGAGTTTTTGGTATTAATTTGGTTATTATTTCTAGTTTTTTTAGTTCTATATTATTCTTTTCTTTAAATAAATTAGAGTTTTCTTTTAATAGATAAGGTCCAAAATATAATTCTTTTTTGTTATAGTGTTTTTTTCCTTTTTTGAATTTAATTATGGTATAGATTATGTTTTTATCTTTTATTAGAGATTCTTTTTCTATGTAATAGTTTAATTCTATTATTTTTTTTCTTAGGAAATAGTGATCATTATTACTTTGGATTATTAGAGTATTTATATTTTTTAATTTATGTTTATTTTTTTGTAAAATTCCTACTATTGTGTGTGAACCCATTCCTGCTATTAGGATTGTATCGTAGTTAGTTGTGTTTATGTTATCTAATCCGTTTGTTAGTTTTGTTTTTATTTCTTTGTCTAATTTATATTTTTTTATGTTGTTATTAGCATTATTTAGGGCATTTTGGTTTATGTCTGTTGCTAGGATATTTATTTTTTGTTTTGTTTGTTTTAGGTATATGTCTAGTAATCCGTGATCACATCCTATATCTATTATATTAGTATTGTTATCTATTAATTCGGATATTTTTTCTAATCTTTTAGATATTTTAATCATTTAAGAAATCCTTTAATTTTCTACTTCTTGATGGATGTCTTAATTTTCTTAATGCTTTTGCTTCTATTTGTCTTATTCTTTCTCTGGTTACACCAAACATTTGACCTACTTCTTCTAATGTTTTACAAGAACCATCGTCTAATCCAAATCTTAGTCTTAATACTTGTTCTTCTCTTTCGGTTAGAGTTAGTAAGACATCACTTATTTCGTCTTTTAGCATTTCGTGAATTGTGTATTCTTCTGGTGACATACTTCTTTCGTCTTTGACGAAATCTCCTAAATGGGAATCGTCTTCTTCACCGATTGGTGTTTCTAGGGATACGGGATCTTGAGCTATTTTTATTACTTCTCTTATTTTGTCTACAGGTATACCCATTTTCTTAGCTAATTCGTCATCAGTTGGTTCTCTATTTAATTCTAGTGTTAATTGTCTTTGATATCTTGATAGTTTGTTTATTGTTTCAACCATGTGAACTGGTACTCTTATGGTTCTTGCTTGGTCGGCTATAGCTCTTGTTATAGCTTGTCTTATCCACCAAGTTGCATAGGTTGAAAATTTATATCCTTTGTTAGCATCGAATTTTTCTACGGCTTTCATTAAACCAATGTTTCCTTCTTGAATTAAGTCTAGAAATAGCATTCCTCTTCCAACATATCTTTTTGCTATTGATACAACAAGACGTAGGTTAGATTCGGCTAAGATGTTTTTTGCTTCTTCGTCACCACTAGCAATTCTTTCAGATAGTGCTGTTTCTTCTTCTAGTGATAATAGGCTTATGCGTCCTATTTCTTTTAGATACATTCTTACGGGGTCATTTATTGATATTTCTTTAGCTATTGTATTATCTTTTAGGATATCTTCAATATCTCCACCAGTATCGTCTGTTTCACCACCTAATTCTGATTCGTCATTTACTATTTCGATATTATTTTCAATTAAGGCGTTATATAATTCGTCTAGGGAATCAGAATCGATATCTAATCCTTTTAGTCTATTAGCTAATTCTTCATATGTTATATAGCCTTTTTCTTTACCTTGTTCTAGTAATTCATTTTTTCTTTCTTCAAAGGTTTTAATTTCTTCTATCATTTGTGCTCACTCCTTTTATTTTGGATATTTCCATAGATATTTGTGCTTGTTTCATTGGGTCTTTTTCGGTATTTAATTCTATTTTTAGTTTTTCTATTCTGGTATTTTGATAGTATTCATTTATGCATTTAATGTAATCATTTATTTCTTCTTCAGTATATTCTTTTTTTAGATTTAGATTTACTATTTCTAAGAATAGATCTCCAACATCTGTTTTAGTATTTAGGTATGTTATAAAATCTGCGATAATAATAGTATTATATTTGTGGTAATAATAGATTATTTCATTAAATAGTCTTCTTCTATTTTCGTCCATAATCATTATTACTTTTTTTGTGGCATCATCTATTATTTCGGGACAGAATGCCATATAGTATAGCAAATTATCAGTTGCTTGTCCATATTTGTCTTTTTTCTTAGTAGTTACTACTTTTTCTTTAGTTGTAGTTGTTTTTGTTATTTTGTTATTTTTATATTTGTCTAATCTATCTTTTAGAGTTTGATAATCGATATTATATTTTTTTTCTAGTTGTTTTAGAGTTAATTCGATTGTTATATCGTCTTTTTCTTTAGTTAATTCTTTTATTATTTCGTCTAAGTATTTGCTTACGTCTTTGGTGTTATTTAGATTTTTGTTTTCTTTTAGGATTTGCATTTTAAAATCTATTACGTTCATTGGGTTATTTATTTTGTTTATAAATTCTTCTTTTCCTCTTTTAATAATAAATTCATCGGGATCTTTTTCTTCTAGTCTAATTATTTTGGTATTGATATTTTCACTTTCTAAGAGAGGAATTGCTCTTATTGTTGCTTCTTTTCCAGCTTCATCACCGTCAAAACATAATATTATGTTATTTGTTATCTTTTTTAGTATTTTTAAGTGCCCTTTAGTTAGGGCTGTTCCCATAGGGGCAACGCAGTTATTTATTCCTACGGTACTTGCTCTTATGACGTCAAAGTAGCCTTCCATTATAATTATGGCTTCATCTTTGTTTAGTTTGTTATGTGCTCGATGGTAATTATATAGGATATTACTTTTATCAAATATTTTAGTTGCTTTTGTATTTACGTATTTGCTTCCATCTTTTGTTTGGTAGATTCTTCCACCAAAACCGATGGGATTACCATTTAAGTCATGTATTGGAATCATTATTCTATCAGCAAAGATATCTTGTTTATTGTTATTAGTTAATCCTAAATCAATTAAGTCTTCGATAGGATATTTTTTTAGTAAAAATTCTGTTAGTGGTTGTCTTGTTACAGATAAGCCTATTTCAAATTTTTTTATTGTATCTCTATCTATTTGTCTATTTTCTAAATATTTTATGGCATTGTTACCTAAAGCACTATTGATATTATTTTGATAAAATTTAATGGCTAAATTCATTATTTCATAGTCTTTTGTATGAGGGTTTACGTATTTAGTTACGTTTCCAATATTATATCCATCTTCTTTTGCTAATAGTCTTATGGCATCTCCATAGGAGATATTTTCCATATTGGCTATAAAATTAAAAATATTTCCGGCTTTATGACAGGCAAAACATTGAAACATATCTAATTTAGTAGAAATACTCATAGAGGCATTGTTATCAGCATGAAATGGGCAAAGACCCCAGTAGTCTTCACCTTTTTTTGTTAAGCTTACATATCTTTCTACTATTTCTTTAATTGGATGTTTTTTTCTTATTTCGGTTATTGTTTTGTCGTCTATATAGGCCACTTCGTAATCACCCTCTAATATTAATATTCTACATTTATTTTAAATTTCCTTTTTTATTTTTATATTTTTTGTTGTTAAAAACATTGCATCGCCAAAGGAAAAGAAACGATAATTATTCTTTATTGCTTCATTATAGGCGTTAAAAATTATTTCTTTAGTACTAAAAGCGCTTACTAGCATTATTAGAGTTGATTTTGGTAAGTGAAAGTTAGTTATTAAGCTATCAATGGCTTTAAATTTATATCCGGGATAGATAAATATGTCCGTTTCACCACTACATTCTTTGAATTCATTGTACTTTGTCATTATTGTTTCTAGTGTTCTGGTTGTTGTTGTACCTACAGCAATTATATTTTTGTTTTCTTTTTTGGCTTTATTTAAGATATCTGCTACGTCTTTATTCATACTGTAGTATTCAGAGTGCATTTTGTGCTTAGTTACGTCTTCGACATTTACTGGTCTAAAGGTACCTAATCCAACGTGAAGTGTTATGTAACATATTTGGATCTTTTTCTTTTCTATTTCTTTTAGTAATTCTTTAGTAAAGTGTAGTCCTGCTGTTGGTGCTGCAGCACTTCCTGTTATTTCGGCATAGACTGTTTGATATCTATCTTTTTCTTTTAGTTTTTCTTTTATATATGGAGGAAGAGGCATGCTTCCTAGTTTATCTAGTATTTCATAAAATATTCCTTTATATTTAAATTTAAATTCTCTTATTCCATCTTCACCTATATTTATACATTCTGCTTTTAGTAGTCCATCTCCAAAGTTAATTGTTGTTCCTATTTTTACTCTTTTAGCGGGTTTTACTAAACATTCCCAGTTATCTTTTTCGGTATTTCTTAGTAATAGTACTTCGATACTAGCATTTGTATTTTCTTTGATTCCAATTAGTCTTGCGGGTATTACTTTGGTATTGTTAAGGACTAATACATCATTTTCATCTAGGTAATTTATAATATTATGAAATATCTCATGAGTTATATTTCCGTTATTTCTATTTACGATCATTAATTTAGAACTATCTCTTTCTTTTAAGGGGTGTTGAGCGATTAGTTCTTCTGGTAATTCGTAGTTAAAATCATCTGTTTTCATATTTTCCTCCAATAAAACACTAGTTAATTATAACATAATTTTATTTATATAACAAAAAAAGTTTGATTTTATCAAACTTTATTCTTCATTTATTTTTTTTCCGCATTTTTTACAGTATATTGAATCGTCATCGATACTTGTTCCACAGTATTTACAATATAGTGTATTGTTGTTTGTTAAGCCATCTTTTAGTGCTTTGGCTTTTATTTCTATTCCTTCTTTTTCAATGTTTGCACTTTTTCTTTGTAGTTCTTTTAATTCGTCTTCGTGTTTATCTAGTAAATCTTTTTCCATTTTGATGGCTTTTTCCATCATTTTTTCTAATTCATTCATCATTTTACTTCTCCTTTTCTATATCTTCTAATCTTACACTTACTAATTTACTTACTCCTGATTCTTGCATTGTTATTCCATATAGTGTATCAGCGTATTCCATTGTTTTTTTCTTATGGGTAATTAGGATAAATTGGGTTTTGTTTTTATATTTTGCTAAGTAATTACCGAATGATTCAACGTTTGTATCGTCTAGGGCTGCTTCTACTTCATCTAGTAAACAGAATGGTACCGGTCTTACGTTTAGGATGGCAAATAGCAGTGATATTGCTGTAAATGTTTTTTCTCCTCCTGATAACAGAGATATGCTTTTTAAATTTTTACCTGATGGGACAGCTTCTATTTCTATTCCTGTTTCTAATAGATTATCAGGATCGGTTAGAATTAGTTCGGCTGTTCCTCCTTTAAATAGTTCTTTAAATACTTTCTTGAATTCTTTTTTTACTTCTTCAAATGTTTTTATAAATCTTTCTTTCATGATACTGTCCATTTCATCAATTATTTCTAGTAGTGTATCTTCAGCATCGTGTAAGTCATTTTTTTGTTTGTTTAGGAATTCATATCTATTATTTATTCTTTCGTATTCTTCAATTGCTCCTAAGTTTACGTTTCCTATTCCTTTTAGATTATTTTTTAATTCTTTTAGTCTTTCTCTTGCTAGTTTTTCTTCTATTTCTAATTTGTATTTATTAGTTGCTGATTCATAGGTCATATTGTATTCTTCAGTTAATTGTAGTAAAAGATTATCCATTTTTAGATTTATGGTATTTAGTTTTATGTTTTCTTGGTTTAATTCTTTTTCTTTAGTATTAATTATAGTATTACTTTTTTTACTTAGGTTTTCTATTTCATTTATATTATTTGTAATATTTTCTTTTTTGTTATTTAGTGATTCTATTGTATTTTCTAGATTGTCTTTATTGTTTATAGCAGCATAATAAGTATTTAGAAGTGATTCTAATTCTTTATCTGTTTTGTTATTATTAATTGTTTCTAGGTCTTTTAATTCTCTTTCTAAGTTTGTTAAGTCTTTTTGTTCTTCTTCGAGGGTATTATTTTTATTTGATATGTTTTCTTTGATGATATTTATTTTTAGGGTATTATTACTTATTATGTTTTCAAAGTTATTTATTTCTTTATTTATATTTATTAGTTCTTCTTCGATATTGTTGTTATTAGTAATTAGGTTTTTGTATTCTATATTCATGTTTTCTAGTTCGTATTTTTCTTTTATTATGTTGTAATTGTTAGTAATTGATCCTCCGGTTATAGAACCACCTACATTTACTATTTGACCATCTAGAGTTACTATTTTATATCTGTGATTAATAATATTTGCAATGTTATTGGCTGTTTCTATATTTGTTGTAATTATTATGTTTCCTAATTGATTCTTTATTACATTTTGATATATTTGTTCATAGCTTACTAATTTGTCTGCAGTACTTATAAAGCCTTTTACATTTACGATTTTATTTAGGGTATCAGCATCGATTGTTCTTTCTTTTATTACATCTAATGGGAAGAATGTTGCTCTTCCTAATTTGTTTTCTTTTAGGTAATTAACCATATTTTTTGCATCTTCTCTTGTGTCTACTACTAAGTAGTTAGCGCTATTGCTTAGAGCTATATTAATAGCGGTATTATATTCGTCTTCGACGTTTATTAAATTACCTATTATGTTGTGTTTTCCTGTTAATCTAGTGTTATTCATGATGTTTTTTATAGAGTTTGGAAGAGAATTATTATTTTTAATGTTATTTTCTAGGTATTCTATTTTATATTTTAAATTTGTTATTTGTCTATTGTTTTTATCAATTGTTTCTTTTAGTTTGTTTTGTTTTTCTTTTAGTGGTTCTGTTTTTTTGTAGTAATTATTTGTTTCTTCTTCAATTGTTTTTAATTCTTCTTCTTTTCTTTCTATAGTTAGTTTTATGTTATTTAGATTATTTTCTTTAGTTAGTTTTTCTTCTTTTAGAGATAAGATATCGTTATTTATTTCTTTCTTTTCTTTGTGTTTATCTCTTTCTTTTAATATTCTTATATTAGCATCTATTTTTTCAATATTTTTAGTTAGTTCTAGTAGTAGTTTTTGATTTTCTTTGATGTTATCTTCGATATCTTTTTGGTCATCTTTTAGTTTTAATAGATCTAGGTCATAGGTTGTATTGTTAGTGTTTAAATCTATTAATTCGTCATTTAATTCATCTATTCTATCTTTAGTATGTTTTAAATCATAGTTAAATTTGTTTAGATCGTGAGTTATTAGTGATATTTCTAAGTTATCTAATTCGTCTTTGTATTTTTTATATTTCTTAGCGTCTTCACTTTGTTTTTTTAGTGGTAATAGATTTTGTTCTAATTCAGTTGTTATATCGTTTATTCTATCTAGATTAGTGTTTGTTCGATCTAGTTTTCTTATTGCTTCTTCTTTTCTTTTTCGATATTTTACTATTCCGGCTGCACTTTCAAAGATTGTTCTTCTGTCTGTTGATTTAGTACTTAGTATTTCATCTATTTTTCCTTGGGATATTATGTTGAATGCTTCTTTGTCGGCTCCACTATCTGTTAGTAAATTAGTTATGTCTTTTAGGCGACATTTTTCGTTATTTATGAAGTATTCGTTTTCTCCTGTTTTATACATTGTTCTTTTTATTTCTACTTCAGTGAAATTAATGGGAATAGTTTTGTCTTCATTATCAAATACTAGGGTTACAGTAGCACTATTAAGGGGTTTTCTGGTTTTGCTTCCTTGGAATATAACATCAGTTGAAGTGTCTCCTCTTAATGATTTTAGGCTTTGTTCTCCTAATACCCATCTTACAGCATCAACGACATTACTTTTTCCTGATCCGTTAGGGCCAACGATACCGTTTATATTTTTTTCTAAGTTTATTTCTATTTTATCGGCAAAGGATTTAAACCCATATGCTTTAATACTTTTTAGATACATTGCTATCACCCATCTATTATTTAATTTATCATAAATTGTGGTTTTTTTCAAGTAAAATAAAAATTGAATAGTTTCCTATTCAATTTTAGATATATCTTTTACTAAATTCTTTTAATAGATTGTATTCTTCTTCAGTTATTTTATTTAGTTTATTCATGTTTAGGTTTAGGTCATTGGTGTTATTTATTTCTAATTTATTCATGATGTTTTTAAGTGTTTTTGTTTCTTCTAGTGTATATCCATTAGTTAGTTTTGCGTTTATATCTCTTTTTAGTATTCTGTAATTTTTAGTTTTATTTTTTTCGTTTTTGTCTTCGAAGATTATACTACAATCTATTCCGTTTATTATGTGTTTATATTTTAAGTTGTAATTAGATATTATTGTTTTAGTTATTATATACTTTATATTTAGTATATTTATATAGGCAATAAATGCTATTAAGTTTATATCAATTAGTCTTGCTATTACCATGGTTTTAGTTATAAAGAAGTTTTCTCTTATTCCTGTTGCTATTATTAGGTTAATTAGTAATATAATACTATTAATTAAATATAGGGTTTGGTTTAGTATTTTAGTTGATTTTTTTGTGTTTTTGCTTGCTGTTAGTATTATTATTATATTTCCTATTAATAGTAGTAATAAATAGGCGTTTATTGATATAAAGTTAAGAGTAAATATTTTATTGTATATATTATTTAATAGTATTCCTTTAACTCCTAAGAATAGTATTCCTATAAATGCTAATATCATTTTTAGGTATTTATTCATGTTTTTGTTTTTTAGGTATACTATTATTGAAGTTAATAGTGTAATATTTGTTATTACGTTATATATATTTATTTTATTCATATTATCCCCTTTTAATTAGAATAGTTTTTAAGCATTAGTTTAAATAAGTTTAGTTCTTCTTCGTTGTATTTGTAACTTAATTTGTTTTCTAATTCTTTATCTAAATTTATTATATTACTGTTATTTGTTTCTCTTATTTCTTTTAGTATTTTGTTAAATATTTTGTAATCGTTTAATGTATATGTATTTTTTTCTTCTTCTATTTCTTCTTCGTGTATTAGTGGTATTTCATTATTTATTAATTTATTAAATAATTCTTCACTTGCTTTTTTGTCTTCTGTAATAGTGTTTTCTTCTTTAAATATTAAATCGTTTAGTGTGAAATTATCTTCAATTCTATTTATGTATTCTTCTTTCTTTGGTTCTTCTACTTTATTTGCATATATGTACTCTTCTTGATAGTTATTGTCATTTTCAAATTGTGTTGCATCAAATGTTAAGATATTAGCTTCTTGAATATTTTTTTGCATTTTGTTTAGTGAAATGTTTTCTACTATTTTATCTGTTGTATAAATTATTGATCTTGTTAATAACCATGCTAAGAAGATATTCATACTTGATTCTAATAGTATTACTAATGTAGTGTTGGAAAATAAAGATTTTTTAGTGAAGATATCTATTTTGTTTGTTACAACTGTATTTATTATTAAGATAAATATAAATTGCATTAGATAGAAACTGACACTGTTAGTTATTTTATATGCTAATTCTTCATCTTTGTTTAAAACACTTTTTATCATTGTAATATCCATTATTGTTAAAATGAATAAGTATGTATATGCAGATGGAAAATAGATATTAGTAAAGAAATTAGTTGCTAAATTATCAAATAAATTACTAAAGCCAATAAAGTTATTAGATATTGTTATTATTAATAGAGTTAGATAACTTATTGATATTGTTATTAGTCCTAATTTTTTATTTATCTTTTTAAATAGTAATAATACTGTTATTATTGCTATTATTCCTAAAAAGATAGGATATACAATAGAACTTTGAATTAATTCTAGTAAGCAAGTAAATTTCTCTATTATATTTGTGTATTTCATCTTTATTCCTCCTTTTTTATTCTATACTTATTAAATTCATTATATATATTGTTTGTGTTGTTTCGTCATCTTTGGTACATGTTATTAGTGTTAGAGTGCTTTTTGTTTTGTCTCTATATATTGTTACGGTACCGTCTTTGGAATCAGTATATATATTGTTTATTTGATAGGTATATTTTTTCCCATTATATGTAATACTTGCTATATCTCCTATTTGTAATTGATATAGTGTTCCAAAGTAACTGTTAACGTAGTTTCCTGAGTGACCTATTATTATAACGTTTCCGTTTGGTACATCAGGATATGATGATTCTTCTAGAATCTTTATATTAAATGCTACGTTATTTAGTGATGATCCTTTACTATAGAATCCTTTATTAAATCCTATTTTTGGTATTTCTAGAATTCCTACGTAAGGTTCATAGTATATTTCTTGTTCTTGGGGTTCATTACTAGTTTCCTCTTCTTCTATATTTTCTTCGGGTTTTTCTTCTGTTTCAGGAACTTCGTCTTCAAATACTTCTTCAGATATTGTTAGTTCCATATTCATAGCACTGAATACTTCTTCCCTTTTTTCACTTACGTAGTTACTTAGTAATAGGCTTAAACCAAGAGTAATTAGTATTAATCCAGATGCTACTTTATATTTTATATTGTTGTTATACATGATTAAAAATACTAGTAATGTTTGTTTTTGCTAATATATAGTTAATTATTATCATATTATTTGGTATACTTGTTGTTATTTTGCTATTTAATATGATATTTTTTAATATTTCCTTATTCATAATTTTACCCCCTTGAAATATGGCTTAATATGTTAACATTTATTTTACTTTTTGTCAAGGTTTTGGGATATGTTTTAGCAATCTCTATTGACAATTGCTAAAATGATGTTATAATGTTATTGAATGAAAGGAGATGGAAATATGAACAATAATAATCCTTATGAAGAAAATTTAGAAAATGTATTGGAAAAATATGGTCGTGATATTACGGAACAATCTCGTTTGGGTAAGATTGATCCAGTTATTGGTCGTGATGAAGAGATTCGTAGTATTACGAGGATTTTATCTAGAAAAACAAAGAATAATCCGGTATTAATTGGTGAACCTGGTGTTGGTAAAACTGCTATAGTTGAAGGGCTTGCTAATAGAATAATTAAGGGAGATGTTCCTAATAGTTTAAAAGATAAGACTATTTGGGAATTAGATATGGGTTCTTTAATTGCAGGTGCTAAGTATCGTGGTGAATTTGAAGAGAGATTAAAGGCTGTTTTAAAGGAAGTTAAGGAATCTGAGGGTAATATTATTATGTTTATTGATGAGATTCATATGATTGTTGGAGCTGGTGCTATTGAGGGTGCTATGGATGCTGGTAATATGTTAAAGCCTATGCTTGCACGTGGTGAAATACATTGTATTGGTGCCACTACTTTGAATGAATATCGTAAATATATTGAAAAAGATGGAGCTTTAGAGAGAAGATTCCAACAAGTTTTAGTTAATGAACCTACTGTTCTTGATACTATTACTATTTTAAGAGGCCTTAAGTCTCGTTTTGAGGTATATCATGGTGTTAATATTAAGGATAAGGCTTTAGTTAGTGCGGCTTATTTGTCTGATAGATATATTACTTCGAGATTTTTACCTGATAAGGCTATTGATTTAGTTGATGAGGCTTGTGCTACTATTAAAGTACAAATGGAATCTGTTCCTACAGAGTTAGATTCTTTAACACGCAATATTATGCAATTACAGATTGAAAAAGAGGCTTTAAAGAAAGAAACTGATGATATTTCTAAGAATAGATTAGTTGATATTGATAAGCAATTAGAGAATTTAAAGGAAAAAGAAAGTAATTTGCGTTCTTCTTGGGAAGAAGAAAAGAAAATTAATAATTTAATTAGTGATAAGAAGAAAGAAATTGAAGATGCAAATTATAAGTTAGAAAATGCTTTAAATAATTATGATTTAGATACCGCTGCTAAGTATAGACATGGAGTTATTCCTAAATTAGAAAGTGAGCTTGCTTCTCTTCAAAAACAGAATAAGTCTGATATTTTATCTGATACAGTTGATGATGAAGATATAGCTAAGATTATTTCTAAGTGGACTTCTATTCCTGTTAGTAAATTAGTTGGTAGTGAACGTGATAAACTTCTTAATTTGGAAGATAATATGAAAAAACGTGTTATGGGGCAAGATAAGGCTATTCATCTAGTTAGTGAAGCTATTATGAGGTCTAGAGCGGGTATTAAAGATCCTAATAGACCTATTGGTTCATTTATCTTCTTAGGTCCTACTGGTGTTGGTAAGACAGAAGTTGCTAAGACTTTAGCTTATTATCTTTTTGATGATGAGAGACATATGATTAGGATTGATATGAGTGAATATATGGAAGCTCATAGTGTTTCACGCTTGATTGGGTCTCCTCCAGGTTATGTTGGTTATGATGATGGTGGTCAACTTACTGAAGCTGTTAGAAGAAACCCATACTCTATTGTTTTATTTGATGAGATTGAAAAGGCTCATAAAGATGTATTTAATATTTTGTTACAAATATTAGATGATGGTAGAATTACTGATAGTCAAGGTAGAACTGTTGATTTTAAGAATACTATTATTATTATGACTAGTAATCTTGGTAGTGAGTATATTTTAGAGAATTCTTCTGATGATGAAGTATTAAGAGAGCTTAGAATGACTTTTAAGCCTGAATTTATTAATCGTATTGATGAAATTATTATATTTAATTCTTTGTCTAAAGATGTTGTTTATAGTATATTAGATAAAATTATTTCAGAGATTGAAGATAGACTTAGTGATAAGAGAATTAAAATTGATGTAACAGATAAAGCTAAGAAGTTTATTATCGATAATTCTTATGATGAAAAATTTGGTGCTAGACCAATAAAGAGATATGTTCAACGTTATGTAGAGTCTTTAATTGCAAATGAGATTATTAAAGATAATATTAAGTTTGATAGTACTGTTACTATTGATTTGGATAAGGATAAATTAGTTTTGAAGGCTTAATAATATGACAAAATTGATGATTTATGCTATAATATCTATCTGTTAAAGGGGAGTAGTTCACATTGTATAGTGGCTAATATTCCGTCAAGGCAATATCTTCGGATATTCGGATTTTAGATAATGAATAAGACTTTTAATTATTATATTAAGAGTCTTTTTTTTTAAAATTCTTAGAAAGGAGTTACTTATGTTAGATTATTTTGAAAGGTTAAATGATGATTCTTATGGGTTACTTGGATTGCTTTCTGGTTTTGCTTCTGTTGCTGGGATGGCTTTCTCTATAATATATGGATTTAGTTTTCCTTCTGTTTTAATACGTATTCTTTCTATTGTCTTAGCTATTCCTGTTGGAGCTGTTGTTGGTGCTTTAACTTGTGCTGCTGCTATTCTTTGTGAAGCATTGTTTTTAGTTTCTTGTCTTCCTTATTTTGCTTTTTTTGGTATTGCTAAATTAGGTAAGTTTGCTATATGTAAGATAATTGATGGTTTAAATAATCATCGTGCTAAGAAGAATAAAAGAAAACGTAATAAATTTAAGGATATTAGTTTAGAATCTAGTCTTTCTCGTGAATTAGATATTATTGAAACTCAGATTCCTAAACAAATTAAGACAGAATCTAATTCAGAAGCTTCTAAGTACTCGCTTAGTTTTGATGAGCATACTTCTTTAGATTTTTCTGATGAAAATGTTAAGTCCGTTTATAATTCTTTTTCACTTAAAAAGAATAAGTTATATTAAGAAGGTAGTTTATTATGTTTAATTGGATAATTAGTAATTTTATTGATCATGATAAAAGTATGACTATTTCTTCTTTAGAGACTGAAAATGTTTTATTTAATGGTGATCATGATCATAAAAAGACTAACAATAATTTTGATAATAAATGCATAGATTGTCCATAAAGATGTTATTATTTTTCTAATAGTAGTAATTATATTGATGGTTTTATGCCTAAAAGTTTGTGATTAAAAAGTAAGATAATTATTTATCTTACTTTTTTTAGTATTTATCTAAATTAAATAGTTTTGCTTGAACTATTAGTCTTTTGTTTCCAACGTTATCACATGTTTGGAGTGTTAGTATGTAATCGTCTGTTGTTACTTCAACATTAAAGTTATAGATACTTCTTGATTTCATTTTCTTTAGGAATTTTCCGTATTCTTCGACATTATTAAATTTTGTTTGTAAGTAATCTACTACGGGATCTATTGTATAGACTGAGAATACTTTCCATGTTGTTTTATTTGTCTTGGTATTTAGTTTTATGTAGTGATATGTTTCATTACTTAACCAGTAATTGTTGTTTACTCTTTGTAATGTTCCAAACATTGATCCATTTGCCATGTTATGTCCATAGATAATTGTGTTCTTGTTTAAGTTTTCAAAATCATTTCGATAATCTCCAAATATCCATCCGGTTACTGATTTTCTTTTGTATATATCATGATCTAGGTAATAGCTGTTATCTTTAGCTTGGACTACTGAGATATTTATATTAGTGCCATCTACTTTTAACCACCCTACTATTTCATTATTTATATTTGCGTAGTTTTTGGGATCTATGGTTAGATAGTCCAAGTAATTATATGGAACGTAGTTATATTTAGGAGTAGTTTGTTCGGTTATAGTGGTTGTTGTTATTTCTTCTTTTGGTTCTTCAATTATAACTACTTGTGATTCTATTTCTTCTATTTTTTCTGTTGATTCAATAAGTGATTTTGAGAATTTCTTACATCTTTCTTCTTGGACGTAGTTTCTAGCAATATAGTATATTCCTACTAAATATATGATTAGGAATGCTGTTATTATAGAGTTATTTACAAATGCTCCTGATAGAGCTAATCTTCTATCTTTATTCTTTGGCGTTATTAGTTTTATTAGTAGATTTGGTATTAGTAATATTAGTGTAAATGTTCCATAAAAAATATAGTAAATTATTTTTTGGATTATGTGTGTTATTACTACTAATCCGTCGGTAAAATATTTAATGGGTTTTGTTAGTTTTTTGAACATTTTTTACCTCCTCTACTTATGTTAATGATATCATATTTTTGATTAAATTTCAAATAAAAAAAGCTATTCAATGAATAGCTTTATGTATTTTCATTTCTTTTTTTATCTTCTTGAGCATTTACTACAATTATCATTGCTAGGATTGCAATTAATGCAACTATTGTTAATGGCATAACACCTGTTTTTACATCACTTGCTGCTTGTGCTTTTGTACCTGTTGTAGTTGTGGTAGTTGTATTTGGTTTGGTATCTGATAGTCCGTCCCATTTTAATTCAGTTACAAGATAATTTGCTTGGCCCATAACTAATGATATTCCATCTAGGTTTCTGTATAAATCAGCTGAGTCTGTGTATGTTGTATATATATAGTAATATGCACCATTTACTACTTTAAAATTTCCATATTCTTGACGTGTGCTTTCGTTATCATCATATGTTTTGTTTACCAAGCCTTGATCATTTTTTGCATATGATAATAATGCAGAATACGCTCCAGATTCCCCGTTTTTTATTTTTAATAGTATTGATGTATCTTCAACATGACCTATTTTTATTTTTAGTGTATGATTTCCTGTATGGGTATCTGTACCTGATCTGATTGGAAATAAAGGATAAATACTTATCCATCGATCTTCTTCATTACTATCATCAAATAAATATATTTCGTATCTTTCTGTTATTGTTGGTAGTGCTGGCTTTTCAACATGAATTGGTGTTGATGTCATATAGCAGTTGTAAATCATATCATCTTTTGTTACTTTTATTATGTACGCATACTCATAGTTTTTTAATAAATACCAGTCATTATTTATATAAGTTTCTCCGTTTCCGTTTTGTGTTGCAGCACTTGTTCCTAGGTTTACTTGATTTAATTTGCCTACTTTACGATTAATGTCACTAATTAATTGACAACTATTTGAATTACTTCCATCTTCGTTGTAATTTGTTAATGATGGTTTTGTTGAATTTTCATTTTCTACAAATATGACATAGTAACTGTATGCATTGTCTCCCGAACCATTGTAGTTTAGAGTCATTGTTAGCTGGCTTGTTACTTCTCCTGTTTCGGCATCTGCTGTTATTGAATATCCATCTGCTGACATATCATGTATGTATTGGGAATCTATTGTTGCTTTTACTTTAGGTGTAAATAATATTAAACATATTAGAATAAATAATAATTTTCTTTTCATTATTTCACTCCTTATTTTTTACTCTATATTTATATTATCATATTTGTTTATTTATTTCAATAAAAAATAATTACTTTTTTAGTAATTATTTTATACACATGTATATCCTCCATCAATTGGAATTATTGCTCCAGTTACATAACTTGCTTCATCACTTGCTAAAAAGATTATTCCGGGATTTAGTTCTCCTTCTTTTCCATATCTTTTCATTGGTACGTGATTATTGGCAAATTCTTTGAAGTAATCTGTATCTAATACTTTTTCTGTTAATTCGGTATAGAAATATCCTGGACAAATAGCATTCACTGTTATTCCATATGGTGCTAATTCTGCTGCTGCTGCTCTAGTAAAGTTTACGACTCCTCCTTTAGATGAGTGGTATGCTATAGTTGGTATTTCTGTATTTCCTACTAAACCATACATTGATGCTATATTAATTATTCTTCCGTAATTGTTTTCTTTCATTATATTGGCAAAGGCTCTGGTCATTTTGAATACTGAAGTCATGTCGGTGTTTATTGTGAAATCCCATTCTTCATCATTCATTTCTAAGACTCCTTTGTCTTTAGATGATCCAGCACAATTTACTAGTATATCTATTTTTTTGAATTCTTTTTTGGCTATGTTTACTGCATTACTTATATCTTCAGTACTTGTTACATCACATTTGATTGGTAGACATTTTACGTTTAGTTTTTTTATTTCTTTTTGTAATTCTTCTAGTTTTTCTATTCTTCTTGCTATTATTATTAAGTCTGCTCCTTGTTTAGCTAGAGCATATGTCATTTGACGGCCTAAGCCACTTGATGCTCCTGTTACTACTGCTACTCTTCCTTTTAGATTAAACATATTATTCTCCTTTAATTCTCATTATATTGTTTTTGTATACTTTGGTGTCTATTTTAAATTTTATTATTTGTTCTGGGTGATTTGCTACTTCTTGTAGTTCTCCTTTTTCGTCATAGATATCTGGTATTTTAAATTCAAATGTTTTAATGTTTGGTCCAAATATTTCTACTTTATCTCCTTTTTTGAAGTAGTTTCTTTGACTTATGGTTACTTCTTTAGTTTTGTCATTATAGTCTAAAATTATTCCTAAGAAGTCTTGATTTGATTCTTCTTTTCTACTTCCAAAGTATTGTTCTCTTTTAGATATTTCTTTGTTAAAGAATTGGTCTGTACTTTCTCTATTTGCTACTCTATTTAGTATTTTACTGTAGTATTTTATTTTTTCTTTTGTTAGTTTATTTGCGTAGTAGTCATCTATTGCTTCTCTATAGGTACTTATTACGGTTGCTATGTAGTAGAAACTACGCATTCTTCCTTCTACTTTTAGAGATGTTATTCCTAATTCTATCATTTCTTTTAGGTAATTTATCATTGATAGGTCTTTGGCTTGCATTGTAAATTTTGTTTCGTTTTTTATTTCTTTGTCTTCTTTATTTAAGTCAAAACACCATCTGCATATTTGAGCACAGGCTCCTCTATTGGCATCTCTATTGGTAAAGTAATTTGATAAGACACATCTTCCGGAATAGGCTGAACACATTGCTCCGTGTAAGAAGCATTCTACTTCCATTCCTGTTTCGATTACGTCTTTTATGTCTTTTTTTGAACATTCTCTTGCTAATACTACTCTTTCTACGCCTAATTTTTTGTAATATAATACAGCTTCTTTATTGGCTGTAGACATTTGGGTAGATATATATATTTTTAGTTTTATGTTATTTTGTTTCATTATATCTATAATGCTTAAGTCTGATATTATTATTGCATCTACTTTATATTTTTCTAATTCTTTTAAGTATTCTATTAAACCATCGTAGTCTTCATTATGAAATATTATATTTACTGTTACATATATTTTTTTACCTAGTTTATGGGCATATTCGCAGGCTTCTTTTATTTCTTCATTGCTTAGGTTTGTTGCATTTGCTCTTAGGGAGAATTTTTTCCCTCCTAAATAGACTGCATCTGCTCCGTATTCTATAGCTATTTTTAGTTTTTCTAGTGTTCCTGCGGGTGCTAGTAATTCTATTTTATTCATAGTCTTTTTGGTTATATACTGTTTTTTTGTTAAAGAATCCAGTATAGTTTTCTTTCTTTTCTTTTTTATTTTCTAGGTAATCTTCTAATGTTTTCATAAATGTTTTATTATCGATATTGAAGGCATTTAATATTATGTATTCGACGTTTGTATCTTTTATTTCATTTATTAGATTTATTGGTTCTTTTGTATATATTGTAGTTCCATCTTTTTCTTCTATTATTGGATATCTATCTTCTTTTACTTTTACGTAATACATTACATTTTCTTTCTTTTCTTTTATGTGTTCTAAGTAGTTTGTTATTAGTTTTCTTCTGGAATAGAATATTGGTAAATATCCATATGATATTAGCATTAGTTTGTTATGTTTACTTATTTCTTGGATTTCTTCTTTAGTTATATCGTTAGTTATTATTGAATAGCTTACGTTTCTTTCTTGATAAAATCTATTTGAGTTGTTTGATGCATTCAAGTGATCTTGGTAGATTACTAATTCTTTGCTTATATTTAGTTTATCTCTTAGATTTAATACTGCTAAGTCATAGAATATTATTTTTGATATATTTAGTTTGTTTAGTTTTATTAGTGTTTCTGTTAGTAGTGGTAGGTCATCTTTGTGCATTATTTTGTTTATTATTACACATATTTCTTTACTTGTTATGTTTATTAGATCTTTTATGTCTTCAATTGTAAAATATGCACTATAACCTACAGATAAGTCTTTTATTGGTAGTAGTATGCCGTTTACATCTGTTTTTAGTATTTTTCCTAGGTTGTTTAAGTCCTTTGGTATTACTAGTATCTTTTTCATTTTATCACTTCTTTTCTGATATACTTATTTTATCTCCTACTGAGATATATGTTGTATTGTAATCTTTGTTGTTATTTAGAAAATCGATATATTTTTTTATTTTGTTTACTAAGCCTCTTTGATTTTTTGTTTTTATTAGTTCTTCATTTTCTACTAAGCCATGAAATGAGAGGTTATCTGTAATTATTTTTCCATTTGTATTTAGATTCTTTTCAAATTTTTTAAAGAAGTCAATGTTGTGTCCTTTTGAGGCATCTATAAATATTAGGTCATATTTATCTTTTAATTCTATATTTAAGGCATCATTTAATATTGTTTTTATTCTGTTTTCTAAATTGAATGCTTTAATATTTTTTATGGCTTCTTTATATCTTTCTTCATCTTTTTCGATTGTAGTTATTGTTATGTTATTATCTACTTGAGCCATTTTTATGGCTGAATAGCCAATTGCGGTCCCTATTTCTAAGATATTCTTAATGTTATTTTCTTTTATGTATTTACATAGGTACTCTATTCCGTCTTTTTGCATTATAGGAATATTGTTTTCTTGGGCATATATTTCTAGTTCTTTAATCATCTTTTTCTAACCTTGGTGTTAATATTTCGTTTCCATCTTCTGTTATTAAGACGGTGTGTTCAAAATGGGCTGCTGGTAGTCCATCTTCTGTTACGATTGTCCAATCGTCATTTAATATTCCTACATTTGGTTTTCCTAAGTTAAGCATTGGTTCAATACATATTACCATTCCTGGCTTTAGGATTGGTCCTTTGTCTTTTGGGCCATAATTTGGTACGTCTGGTTCTTCGTGCATTTTTGTTCCTATGCCATGACCTACTAATTCTTTTACTACTCCTAAGTTGTGTTCTTTGGCATATGTTTCTACAGCGTTTGATATATCACCAATTCTATTTCCTGGTTTTGCTTGTTCAATTCCTTTATAAAGTGCTTCTTTGGTGTGTTTCATTAGGTATTTTTTTTCTTCTGATATATTTCCTACTTTATATGTCCAGGCTGCATCAGCGTTATATCCTTTATAGGCTATTACCATGTCTATTGTTATTATGTCTCCGTCTTTTAATTTTCTGTTTTTTGGTATTCCATGTACTACTTCGTCGTTTATACTTGTACATATGCTTGCAGGGTATCCTTCGTATCCTTTACAGGTAGGTACTCCATCCATACTTCTTATGTATTGTTCTGCTAATTCGTCTAATTTTTTGGTTGTTATTCCTTCTTTGATGTAATTTTTTAGGTATCTATGAGTTTTTGATACCATTAGGCCTGCTTCTTTCATTAGAGCTATTTCTCTTTTGCTTTTTATGGTAATCAATCTAATCACTCCTAATCTCGTGGTTATTATATCATGTATTATTTTATTTTACAATATTAAAGAAAATAGCTTTTTTAAGCTATTTCTTCTGTATGTATTTTTTGCCCTTTTATTTTTTTATTGTCGTCAAAATATACTAGATACCATTTTAGAAAACTATATATTGCCCAGATTCTTCGGTAATTGTCTTTCTTTCCTTCTTTGTGTTCGTCTAGTATTTTTAGGATATATTCTTTATTGAATAGTTTGTCGGCGATATCTGTATTAAATGTTTTTTTGATTTCGTTATAGAAGTCTTCTTCTTTTATCCATTCTCTTACTGGTACAGGAAATCCTAATTTCTTTTTCTTGTAACTTTCGTTAGGTATTACCGATTTTGCTGCTTCTCTTAGGGCTGCTTTTGTCATTCCATTTCTTATTTTGTGGTCTTTATTTAGTTTACTTGATATTTTAAATACTTCTTTATCAGTAAATGGTACTCTTGATTCTATTGAGAAGGCCATTGTCATTTTATCTACTATATTAAAGATATTGTCTGGTAACCAGTATTTTATATCTATTGCAAGTTTTTTGTTTATTTCGTGTTCATTTTTGTATTCTTCGTATGTTTCTTTTAGTATTTCGTTGTTTTTTAGGTAATTTTTTGTTTTTAATACTTCTTGTAATTCGTCATCATAGAAGTTTCTATTTACACTTGCATATGTTTCTTCAAATGATTTTCCTCTTCTTATTAAATATCTTGTATATTTGTTTTTTGGTAGTAACATACATATTTTGGCTATTGGTTTTCTTATCCATAGGGGTAGTTTTGTATATGGGTTATCGTCGTAACTGTTATATCCTCCAAAGAATTCGTCTGAACCTTCTCCTGATAATACTACTTTTAGATCTTTGCTTGCCATTTCTGATAAGAAATATACGGCTATAGAACAGGCATCACTTGTTGGTTCATCTAAGTGGTAATATACTTTGTCTAGTACATTCATATAATCTTTTTTATCTATTATGCTTGATGTATTGTTTATGTTTAACATATTACATAATTCTTTGGCATTATCTATTTCACTATATTTTTTGTCGGTAAAACCTACGGTATAGGTTTTGTCTGGTTTTGCAAGGCTTACTAGATATGATGAGTCTACACCACTTGATAGGAAAGAACCTACTTCTACATCACTTATTAGGTGATAGTTTACTGATTCTTTCATTGTGTCTTCTATTTGTTTTACTACTTCTTCAAATGATTCGTTTGTGCTTGTAAATTTTAAGTCAAAGTATTTTTCTATTTTGTATTCTTTTGTTTCAACATTTATTTTCATGTAGTGACCTGGTTTTAGTTTGTAGACGTTTTTAAATATTGTTTTTGGTCCTGGTATAAAGCTAAAAGTTAGATATGCTCCTAACATTTCTTCGTTTAATTCTTTTTGGAATTCTGGGTGTTCTAAAAAGGCTTTTATTTCAGATGAGAATAATATTGTATTATCTTTTTTATAGTAATAGAATGGTTTTATTCCAAAGTGGTCTCTTGCTATAAATATTTCTTTTTTGTTTTTGTCATAGATGGCAAAGGCAAACATTCCTCTTAATTTGTCTAGTATTCCTACACCCCATTCTTCGTAGCCATGAACTAGCATTTCGGTATCGGAATTTGTTTTCCAGGTATGATCTTTTAATTCTTCTTTTATTTCTTTGTAATTGTATATTTCTCCATTAAAGACTATAACTAAACTTTCGTCTTCGTTATATATTGGTTGATTTCCAGTTTCTAGGTCTATTATTGATAATCTTCTGTGTCCTAAGGCTACGTAATCGTCTATAAATATTCCTTCATTTTCTGGGCCTCTGTGTTTTATTTTGTTGTTCATTTTTTTTATGTTTTCTTCTTTATTTCTGTTTTTACTTATTATTCCATTAATTCCACACATATTTACTCCTTCTTATTTTCCCCCATCTACTATTATTGTTGTTCCATTTATATAACTTGCATCTTCTGATGCTAAGAATAGTATTACATTTGCTATTTCTTCTGGTTTAGCAAATCTTTTTAATAGTATTTTTTCTTGTTCTTCTTTTTTAAATTCATCGTCTAATTCTTTATTCATTTCTGTATCTACCCATCCTGGGGCAACAGAGTTAACTCTTATATATGGAGCGTATTCTACTGCAAGATTCTTTGTTAGGGATATTACTCCTGCTTTTGATGCGTCGTAGTCTATACTATATGGGTAATATGTATCTATTCCGTTAGTACTACTTATGTTTATTATTGTTCCTTTTTTTTCTTTTAGCATGTGTTCTGCTACTTTTTTTGATACTAGGAATGTTCCTATTAGATTTGTTTCGATTGTTTTTAGGAATAGTTCTTTGGTTTTGTCTTCTATTGTTGTATCTATTGCTATTCCAGCATTATTTACTAAGACATCTATTTTATTGAATGTATTTATTGTTTCATTAATCATTTTATTTATTTCTTCTTCGTTTTGGATATTTGCTTTTATTGTTATACATTTTATATTATATTTAGTTTCTAGTTCTTTTTTTAGTATTTCGGCTTTTTCTTTGTTTGTGTTATAGTTTATTACTACGTTATAGCCTTTTTTTGCAAATTCTATGGCGGTACTTTTGCCTATTCCTTTACTTGCTCCTGTTATTAGGACTACTTTATTCATATTATTCTCCTTCTTATTTACATATTTATATTATATATTATTTTTATTGGTATTTGCAATAATTATTTTTTTATTTACAGTAAAAAATATGGTATAATTTTTTTGAGGTGGATCATGATAAGTGTAAGTGATAATGAGAATATGATTGTTATTAAGAATTCTAAATTTATTGGTATTATTAGGCATATTGATAGTGTTTCTGATGTAGATAAGTATCTTAGTTATGCTAAGGATAAGTATAGAGATGCTACTCATTATTGTTATGCTTATATTTTTAATGGTGTTAGTAAATGTTCTGATGATGGAGAACCTAGTGGTACGGCAGGAGTTCCTATTTTACAAGTTTTAAAAATGAATAATCTTAATTGTGTTTTGTGTATTGTTGTTAGATATTTTGGTAAGATATTATTGGGAGCTTCTGGTCTTGTTAGAGCTTATACAAAGTGTACTTCTTCTTGTTTAGAAAATCATATTGTTACTTTAAAGCCTGGATATAATATTAGTATTAAGTGTTCTTATGATAATATTAAAAAATTAGATTATTTGTTAAGAGATATGGAAATTATTTCTAAGGATTTTTCTAGTGATGTTATTTATACTTTGAATGTTAGTTGTGATTTATATAAAGAATTAATTAGTAATAATTATGATGTTAAGATAAATAGTGATATTTATTTATAGTATTTATTATTTTGTTAATTTTATAATTGGTATTTTTTTATTAGTATTTTGATTTTTTATTTAGTAATAATAATAATGTAATCTGAAAGGATTAAAAAGGAGATGAAATTATGTTTAGTAAACATAAAATGTCTTTGTTATTATTGCTTTTTTTAACTAATATTTTCATTCCTTTAAATGTTTTAGCTTATTCAGATTATATTATTGCTTCCGGTAGTAATATTGGTATTGAACTTAAATCTAATAATATTATCATTGTTGATACTTATAAGGTTGGTAATATAGATCCGGCAATGGATGCTAATTTAAGTAGTGGTGATAGGATTTATAAGGTTAATGATATTAGTGTTTCTTCGATTAATGAAATGCTTGATGTTATTAATAATTCTTTAAATAAGGAAAGTATTAAATTAGATTATTATCGTGGTAGTAAGAAGATGAGTACTATTCTTAATTTAATTAAGGATTCTGATAATATTTATAAAACGGGATTATATGTTAAGGATAATATTACTGGTGTTGGTACATTAACTTTTATTGATCCTAATACAAAGATTTTTGGTGCTTTGGGTCATGAAATAATTGAAAAAACTACGGGACAGAAATTTGAAATCAAGGATGGTACTATTTTTTTTTCGGAAGTAATTGGTATTAATCCTTCTAGTGATGGTATTCCTGGTGAGAAGAATGCTAGATATGATACTTCTGATATTTATGGTAATGTTCTTGAGAATACTTCATCTGGTATTTTTGGTAATTATACAAAAGATTTGCCTTCTTCTAAGTTATTTAAAGTGTCTGATGATGTTAAATTGGGTAAAGCATCTATTCTTACTGTTACATCTGGTTCTTTAGTTTCGGAGTATTCAATTAATGTTTTAAGAGTTTTTAGGGATGCTAGCAATGGTAAAAATATTTTGTTTGAGATTACGGATGATGATTTATTAAATACTTCTGGAGGAATTGTTCAAGGTATGAGTGGTAGTCCTATTATTCAAGATGATAATATAATTGGTGCGGTTACTCATGTTGTTGTTGATGATTGTACTAAGGGATATGGTATATTTATTACTGATATGTTAAAAGAAGCAGAAAATTAAAAAGAGAGATTTCTCTCTCTTTTTTGTTATAGTGGTGCTGAAGACAGGAATCGGACCTGCGACCTATTCATTACGAGTGAATTGCTCTACCGACTGAGCTACTTCAGCAAAGATATTTATATTATATCATTAATTAGTAAAAAAAGCACTCTTATTGAGTGCTTTTTATTAGCAATAATTATTTGATGTCATTCTTCTAACGGCTGATCCTATTGCTTGACCTGCTTGATAAATCATTGCTCCTAATCTTGCTAAAGCATTTAGTAGTGTGTAATTTATTGCGCCACCATTTATGCTATACATTTCTTCCTTTGTTATTTCTTTCATATTAATCTCCTTTCTAGTTATTACATTTTTTATAATGTACATATCCGTCTATAAATCCTGCTACAAAAGTGGCGAATGCTCCTATTCCTGCATAAAATGGCCAACTTAATGCACCTCCATTTATAGATTTTAATTCTTCTTTTGATATTTCTTTCATTATTATTACTCCCTTCTTTTCTCTTCTTTTAATTCAGTAAGAATTATTTATGGAGTGTTAGATATTATTAAATATATTATTATACTTACGAGGCATATTAGTGTATAAAAATATCTTTTTATGATGTAATCTATGTTTTTATTTTTTATTATGTAGCATTCAAACATTATTGTTCCTTTATTATTTCTTCTACTTTTCCTTTCGATAATTTTATTACTTTATCGTAAAGGTCCATATTGTCTATTCTATGTGAGACATTAATTATGGTTTTGTTATTAAATTCTTTAAATATGTTTTTTAGAATAATTCTTTCTGAATTTACGTCTATAGCGTTTAGTCCTTCGTCTATAAGAATGATATTTGCTGGTTTTATTAGTGCTCTTGCAAGTATTATTCTTTGTTTTTGCCCTCCAGATATATTGTGTCCGTTTTCTTCTAATTTTGTGTTATAACCTAGAAACATATTATTAGTTATCTTATCTATTTGGGTTATTTTATATATTTTTGTTAGTGTGTTTTCGTCTATATTTCTATTTAATAATATATTATTTTTTATTGTGTCGTTAAATAGTATTTCTTCTTGTGATATCATTACTAAATTTTCTTTTAGATTTTTTATGGAAATATCATTTATATCTGTTTCGTCTAGATATATGGTATTTCTTTTGGGAATGTAGTATTTTGATATTAGTTTTAAGATTGTACTTTTTCCACTTCCGGAATTACCTAAAAGTAATATTTTTTCTCCTTTCTTAATTGTTATGTTTATGTTTTCTAATACGTTATGATAGTCGTTATAACTGTAAGATAAATTATTTATTTGTATGTTCCCGGTTATTTTGTAATTTGTTTTTGTTTCTATATCAGTTGATTCAATATCTAATAAATGATTTGCTCTTTTTAATGAATTAATGGCATAGTAATACTCTTTATTTAAATCAATTATATTTCTTATTGGTTCAATGAAAAATGATGATAGTGTTATAAATGTTATTAGTTTTCCTATTGTTAGTTCGTTATGGCTTATTTGAATAAAACCTATATATTCAATTATTAATAAGTTTAGATATGTTATTAAATCTTTTAGTAGTTGTTCTAAATTTATTATTTTTTGATAGTTTAGATTATCAGTTAAGCCTTTAGCATATATTTTATCTATTTTATCGTTCATTTTCATTTCAATATTTAAGTTTTTTATGGTTTCGTAACCATTTATTTGTTCAATCATATTTGAATTTATTTGGGCGCTGTTTTCTTGATTTATATCGGTCATTTTTCTTAATATTGGTTTAAGTGTATAGTATAGAAGTATATAAATCATAATAGTTATTAGTAAAAATATAAACATTTTATTATTTATAGTTAGTAGTAATATTCCACAAATTATAGATAATATAAAATCTAGGAATACAGTGAGAATAAGTTTACTTAACATATTTTTTATGTATATTAAGTCATTTATTCTAGATATTATTTCTCCTGTTGTTTTATTTTTATAATAACTATAAGGAAGTAAAAGAATTTTTTCAAATGTTTTAGTAAAGATCGTACAGTCTATTTTTTGATTTAAATAAATTAGTATTGTATTTCTTGTGTAATTAGTTATTAATTTTATTAAAAGTGTTATTCCAAATATAATGGTTATTATTTTTAGTTTTGATTGTATTGTATATATCTTATTATCTATTATGGTTTGAAAATATAATGTATAAATACAGGATACTATAGTTAATATTAAAGATAGAATAATGATATTTAAAACAATGCGTTTATTTTTTATTATTGTATTTATAATTATATTGCTTAGATAATTTTTATCACTTATATTTGGTATATTACTTTTTGGTGAGAATATCAGTATATAACCTGTCCATTTGTTTAGAAATTCTTCTTTTTTTATCTTTTTTAGTCCTTTAGCGGGGTCCATTATTGTTATTTTGTCTTTGTTTATTTCGTATATTACTACAAAATGAGTATAGTTTTCGTTTATTATTTGGCATATTGAGGGCAATTTGGTTTCTTTTAAAGAAGAGAAATCTTTGTTTTCTATTTTATATCCTTTTGCTTCTAATCCTATTTTATCCGCTGCTTCTTTTAGGTTATAGAAGGTAGTTCCTTCTTTATTTGTACAGGTTAATTCTAATAGTTTTTGTATTGGTATGTTCCCGTTATAATATTTTATTATAGATAATAAACAAGCTGCGCCACATTCTTTATATCCTTCTTGTTTTACTATAATATTTTTTTTCATCTTTTACCTCCTCTAATATTATTATTGGCGGTATAGTTTTATTTTCCTTTTTAGTTATAAAAAAAATAAATACTTTTTTTGTATTTATTTTTTTGCTATTAATTTATTTATTTTTATTCCTTTAGCTTTAAATTTTTTTTCATATTCTGTTTCTATGTTTGAGGGATCATTTTCTAAGTTGTTTGTTTGGTATGTTATTGTATATCCTTCTTCTTTTAGTGTTTCTAATGAGTAGTTAAATAGATTTATATTATCAGTTTTTAATTCAATTATTTTATCTTTTGTAAAAACTTTATCATATATGTTTAGAAATATTGGACTTGTAAGTCTTCTTTTGGCATGTCTATCTTTAGGCCAGGGATCAGAAAAGTTTAGGTATATTTTATTAATTTCTTTATTAAAGATATTTGGTATGTTTATTGCGTCTGTTCTTATTAGTTTTAGGTTATTTAGTTCTAATTCGTTTGATTTTTGAATTGCTCTTACTATTACACTATCGTACTTTTCTATTCCTATGTAATTTATATTTGGGTTATTTAGGGCTTTTTGAATTATAAAGTCTCCTTTACCCATTCCTATTTCTAATTCGATTGGATTGTTATTTTCAAATATTTTGTGCCAATTGTTTTTGTTATTTTCTGGAGCTTCTATATAATATTTTCCTTTAACTATTATTTCGTTAGCTCCTTTTACATTTTTAAGTCTCATGTTTTTCTTCCTTACTTTATTGTTTTATATATTAGTGGCTCTATTTCTTTTTTGATTTTGTTTATTGAAAATATTGGTGTATTCATTACACTTGCTTTAATATTTTTGTTTGTATATAGAGTCATTAGTTTATCTCCTCTTTTTACGTAATCTCCTATGTTTTTATGAATTATTATTCCAGCACCATAATCTAATTCATCATCTAGTTTTTCTCTTCCTGCTCCTAGGGCCATTGATAACTTTCCTAATTCTAAGGCATTTATTTCATTTAGATAGCCTTCTTTTGGGCTTTTTATATCAAATTTATTTTTTGATTCTGGTAATTCTTCGATGTTTCCGCCTTGTTTTTTTACTAATTCTAGGAATTTGTTATAGGCTTTTTGGTTCGTTAAGTTTTCTATTACTTTATTTTTTGCTTCTTCATATGATATATTTAGTCCTAAGCTTACCATTTGGGTTGCTAATTCGATACATAATTCTTTTAAATTGTTTTCTTTTTTGTTTTGTAATATTTCCATTGCTTCTTTTACTTCGAGAGCGTTTCCTACGTTATTTCCTAGTGGTATGTTCATGTTTGTTAGTAGACATACTACTTCAATATTGTTTTTATTTCCTATTTTTGTCATTAGTTCTGCTAATTTAGTTGCATCTTCTATATTTTTTATTAGTGCTCCATTTCCTACTTTAACGTCTATTACTAGTTTTTTAGCACCACTTGCTATCTTTTTACTCATTATTGATGATGCTATTAGGGCTATTGATTCTACTGTTCCGGTTACGTCTCTTAGGGCATACATTTTTTTGTCTGCTGGAACTAGATTATTTGTTTGACTTACTATTGCAACACCTATTTCTTTTACTTGTTTTAGAAATTCATCTTTTGTTAGGTTTACTTTGAAGTTAGGGATTGATTCTAGTTTATCTATTGTTCCACCTGTATGTCCTAATCCTTTTCCACTCATTTTAGCTACGTTTACACCACATGAAGCAACTAAGGGAGCAATTATTAGAGTTGTTTTATCTCCTACTCCTCCAGTTGAGTGTTTGTCGACTAGTGTTCCTATTTCTTTCATGTCTAGTGTTTTGCCACTTTCTAACATGTGTTTTGTTAGGGAAAAGATTTCGTTTTCGGTCATTCCTTTTATTGTTATTGCCATTAGAAGACTACTCATTTGGTAATCTTTGATGTTGTCTTTCATAAATTCGTCAATTATGTATTTTATTTCGTTATCACTTAGGATTAATCCTAGTCTTTTTTTGTTGATTAATTCTACTATATTCATATTATCCCTCTATTCTTCTTTATAATTTGATTTATATAGGTCTTTTTCTTCTTCATCTTTTTCTATTTCTTTTATTTCTGGTAATTCGTCTTTTGATTCTAAGCCAAAATAATCTAAAAAATCATTTGTTATTTTGTATAGGATTGGATGTCCTGGATTTTCTGATCTTCCTGCTTCTTTTATTAGTCCTTTGGCGAGTAGTTTTCGTAATACATATACTGATTCTACTCCACGCATTTCGTCTATTTGGCCTCTTGTTATTGGTTCATTATAGGCTATTATTGCTAATACTTCTAATGCAGCTTGAGATAGTGTATTTGTTGTTTCGTTTGTTATTAGCTTTTCATAGTATTCTTTGTGTTCTTCTTTGGTTGTTAGTTTTATTAGATCGCCAAAGTATTTTATTCTTATTCCGTGATTATCTTTTTCGTATTCTTGCTTGAGATTATAGATTAGTTTCTTTGTTTCTTCTTCGGTCAGGTTTAGGACGTCCATTATTTGTTTGATAGTTAATCCGTCATCTCCTGTTACGTATAGTAATCCTTCTAGTATTCCTTCCATATTTTCACCTACATATCCTTTAGTTCAATTACTAATTGTGAAAAATTCTCCTTTTGTATTATATTTATTTCTTCTTCTTTGGCTAATTCTAATATTGCTAGAAATGTTACTATTATGTAGCTTTTATTGTAATTGTCAAAGAGTTCTGTGAAGTTTATTTTCTTTTTTGTTTGTAATAGAGTTTTTATTTCTTTTTGTCTTTTTTTAACACTATATTCTTTATTTGTTATTTTTGTATTTATTGGTTTTTCTAATTCTTTTCTTTCTAAGAATTTTGAAAATGCTTCGATTAAATCATCTAGGGTTGTATCAGAATTGTTTATGTATTTTTGGTTTGTTATGTTATCTATTTTAGTTGGAGATTTAATAAAGATATTCTTTCTTTCTGCCTCAAGTGTTTTGAAATCATTAGTTAAGTCTTTATATCTTTGATATTCTATTAATTTGTTTATTAAGGCGTCTTTAGTTAATTCTTCATCATCATCATTATTTTCTTCGTTATTTGGTAGGAGTGAATTTGATTTTATTAGCATTAATTCGCTTGCCATTACTAGGTAATTTGAAGTTATTTCCATATCTAATTCTTGCATACTATTTAAGTAGTCTAAGTATTGTTTAGTTATTTCATCTATTGATATATCATATATGTTTATGTTTGATTCTTTTATTAGGTGCAATAGTAAATCTAATGGTCCTTCAAATTCGTTTATTTTTATTTTATAGTCCATTTTTACACTCCTATACTTTTTTAATTATATCATAATAATTGAAAAAAAGATAGATTATTCTATCTTTTTTCCTTACATCATATCTTCTAAATCTTCTATAGTTTTTTTCGTTTCTGACTTCATTTTTCTCATCATTTTTTTCATGTTTCCATTTTTAATGTTTTGGTATAGGAGTGTTCCTCCTACTCCCATTGCTATTAGGGCTAAATTACTTTTCATTCTCATTTTAACCACTCCTTTAGAATCTATGATCGGATACTATGTATCCTTTATTATTATTTCTTGTTATTTGTTTTTTATACATTAATTGTAATTGTTTGTTATTATTTCTTTTAGAGTAGTTTTTCTGTTTTCTATGTAGTCATTTTTTACACCATTTATAAAACATTTACTATCTCCTAGTATTATTAGTGTTTTCTTTGCTCTTGTTACAGCGGTATAGATTAATTTGTTATATAGCATTCTATTATAATTATTTACGATTGGCATTATTACCATTGGAAATTCATTTCCTTGTGATTTATGGATACTTATGGCATATCCGTGCCTTATATTTATAAATTTTTCTTTGGTATATGTTACGTAATTGCCATCAAAATCAATTATTATTTCGTTTTTTTTGCTTTCGGATTTTGATGATGGTATTATGTCTGCTATATAGCCTATGTCACCATTAGATAGTCCTAATTCGTTGTCATTTACTAGTTGTAATATTTTATCGTTTGTTCTATAGGTTATGTCTTGTAATTGGAGTTCGTTTTTGTCTTCTTGTGGGGGATTAAATATTCTTTGAAGGCTTTTGTTTAAGTTATCGATTCCATTTATGCTTTTATAGATTGGGGCTAAGACTTGGATTTTTGTTTCGTCATAGCCTTTTTTTATTGCTTTTTCGATTATGTATTCAATTGTTTTTATTATTTCTGTATTGTCACAGGGTATAAAGTTGTAATCATCTTTTTTAGTTAGAAATGATTCAGATATTTCTTTATCTTTTATTTCTGATGCTAGAATTGGTATGTATGATTCTTCATTTTGGCGATACAGATTTTCTAGTTTTATTACATCAATTAATTCACAGTCTATTAGATCTTTTAGTATTTGTCCTTCAGCTATACTTGGTAGTTGGTAGTAATCTCCTACTAGAATTAGTTTGATATTTCGTTTGATTCCTTTTAGTAGAGCTTCTGTTAGTAGTGTGTCTAACATACTTACTTCGTCTACTATTATATATTTCTCTTTGTTTGGATTATATTCATTTACTGAAAACTTATTTTTTTCTTTGTCCCAAATTAGATATTTGTGTATTGTCATTGCTTTTAGATTTGTTGTTTCGGCTAATTTTTTGGCTGCTCTTCCAGTTGGTGCTAGGAGTGCTATTTCGTCATCTTTGGCTTTAAATATTTCTTTTATTAGGGTTACAATGGCTTTTATTATTGTTGTTTTACCAGTTCCTGGACCTCCAGTTATTATGGTAAGGTTATTGTTTAGTGCTTTTTCAATTGCTTCTTTCTGGGTTTGGTCGTAAGTTATATTGTTTTTTTCTTCTAACCATTTTATTTTTTTATCTAATTTTGGTAATTTATTTCTTTCTAAGTCATTTAGATAGCATAATTTATCTGCTATATAGTGTTCTGCATCATAGAATTCTTTTAGGTAATATTTGTTATTTTCAATTATTATTTTATTTTTTTTATTTAGTATTTCGATATTGTATTCTATTGTATCGTTATCGATATTTTTTAATTCTTCTTTTAGTTCATCATATTCTATATATGTGTTTCCTTTATTGAAGATTATTTCTTTTATTTTAGATATTATTAGGGCTTGAATTCTTCTTTCGTCTTGTTCTTCTATTCCGGTATTTAGAGCTATGGTATCTATTTCTTTAAATGGAAAATCCATATCATCAATTAATTCATATATGTTTTTTTCTATTATATTCATTGTATTTTCTTTATATTTATTTACTATTGATAGGGATTTGTTTGATGTAAAGCCTAAGGCTGTTAAATCCATTACTATTTGGCTTTTATTTTCGTAATTTATTAATACTTTATGTATTTTATCTATTCTTGCTTTGGGTAATTTGGGTATTAGTTGAAGACTTTCTTTGTTTTCTTTTATTATTTTTAGTGTTTCTTCACCAAATCTATCTACTATTTTCGTAGCAGTTTTAATTCCTATTGGAAATAGATCACTTGATAGGAATTCAATTAGTTCTTCTTTTTTGGTTGGTAGTAGTAATTCATAGTTTATTACATTAAATTGAGTTCCATATTTTGGGTGATTTATTAGTTCTCCATACATTGTATAATTGTTTTTAATTCTTAAGTCATAGAATGTTCCAGTGAAATAGATGTTTGTATCTATTATGTCTAAGTCTGTTTCTTTTACTTTTATTATACCTACAGTATAACCATTTTCTTCGTTATTATAGATGTTTTTTATATATGTTCCTTTTATGTAATTCATGTTATCACCACTTTTATGTTTGTTTTCTAAATTATAACATTTTTTTCTTTATTTTATTGTATTTTACCTTCTAGTAAACCTTATTAAAAAAATAATATTTTTTTTAATTTTCCTATTGACAAAAATATACTTATCGATTAGTATATAAATCACCAATTCAAATTTACATGAATTGGTGCTAGTATCACACTAGCCAACCCCTTTTTATTCTTTTTGGGAGACTGTCCTCAGGGGGCCAGTCTCTTGTTTTGGGTATTTATATCTATAATAATAAAATTATATTGATTTTATTGTTGTTTTATGATAGAATTATATTCGTCATGGCGGATGTGGTGAAGTGGTTAACACATTGGATTGTGGTTCCAACATGCGTGGGTTCGATTCCCACCATCCGTCCCAGATAAAATATTAAAAGCCTTTTAGGCTTTTTTTATTTAAAAAAGGAACCTATTTATGGTTCCTTTTATTATTACTTTCTGATTTTTCTATAATTAAAAATAATTCATAATCGTCTATTTCTTTTCTTATGTCCAGCCATTCATCTTTATCTTCTACATATTCTATTAAATCTTGTGTTTTAGTGTTTTCTTTATTATTATTATATAGTTCTTCTTCAACTGTATCTGTAAAATCTAAATATTCAACTAAGTCGTTATTAAGTTGGATTTCTAAATCTTCTTTTAATAATTCTACGACTTTTGTTTCTATAGCTTTCATTCCTTCTTCATTATATAATTCAACGAACATTGTTTGAATTATTTCATTTGTGTGTATTTTGTTTAATCTTTTTTCTATCTCACGATCAAAGTATTTTGGTGCTTTCATGTTTATTTCTGTTATTTTTTCATCGTAGTACTTTATTATTTCATGAAGTAATTCATCATCAATAAAGACGGTTTTAATTAGCTTTGATACACATTGACTTAGATATTTTTTGATATTTATTTCTGTTTTTAATATTTCTTTAATTACTTTTTTTACTATTTCTGTTTGTTCTTTTTTACCCATGCGATTTAATACTCTTTTTAGGTCTCTATCATATATTATTTGCATTGTGTTCCATGAATCTTCTATTTCTTCATGGTTTTCATTTATTCTTTCTTTTATAGTTTTAGGTAATAGAAATGCTTCTTTATCTTTTTCAAAATGTTTATTTATATTATTATCTTCTTTAAGGTATTCTTCTATTACTTTTTTTATTATTTTTTCTGCTGAGAAGTATTTATCATCTTGTATAGTTTCTTTTATTGCATGACTTATTTCAACTATTATATCTTTTGCAATTTCTTCTTCTTTTTTTATTATATATTCTCTTGTACTTATTTTTTGATTGTTAATTGTTATTTGATGTTGATATTTAATAGTTTTTAATAGTTCCATTACTTTAGTTTCTAATTCTTTATCATCGTTAATTTTTATTACTAATTCAATCAGATTTTCATATATTTTGTCTTTTGATTCATTTATTTCAGCTTGTATTTCTTCTTCGTTTTTTTTCAATTCTTTCATAGTATGCTTTCCCCCTTTATGAATTTGAAGTAATCTCTTTCATTGGGGATGTATTATATACTATTTGTTAATTTTTGTCAAATTTTTAATAAAAAAGCACTTTATGTGCTTTTAACTACTTATTTTTTCTTGAAGTGTATTTAGATCTTCTTCAGTATATTTTAGTTCTTCTACTATTTCTCCAGTTTTGTAATTTATAATACCATATGATTTGTCTGATCTTATTATTATTTCTGCTGTATTATAACCGGTTAGTATTTTGTTTTTATAATATCCTACTTGGGTATAGTTAATTGGTACTGTAATGTTATTTTCGGCATCTATTACTCCTTCTAGTTTATTCTTTTTTACTATTATATAATTTGTATTAATAAATTTATATTCTTCATAGCCTTCGGCTATTTTTTTCCCTTCTTTGTAGTTATATAGTATATATCCTTCATTATTTTGTAGTAATGCATAGTCTTCTTCAATTATTTTTTTAAATTTTGGACATTTTGTATAACATATGTATTCTGAGTAAGCTTTTTTATTGTTGTTTTTAGTTTCAGATGTACATACTTCGCCATTACAGTCATAGAAGTAGATTATTCTTTTATTTACATCATTATTGTATTCATAATTTATTTTATAGTCCATTACCATTATTAGGATGGTTATCAATAGAGCAAATATTGATATAATCCATATAGTATGGGGTATATTTATCTTTTTTAATTTCATATTATCACTACCTCTTAGTTATTGTCATAACATATTCCAATTAGTTTTAAGTTTGTTTTGTTTTCATTACATGCAGTTGTTGTATAAGTAAATTCTTCTGGTTTTATTTCTTCGTTTGTTTCTAGATAGGTCATACATTCTCCTTCGTGGTTCTCTTTTATTTCTCCTTCTTCAGAGAATATGTATTTTCCTCTGTTGTTACTTGTATTTGTTATGTTTGGAATGTTATAGGCATTAAAATTATTGGGATCATTTGTTTTGTATATGCAATCCCAGTTATATTTTAATTCTATTGTTTCAATTGCTTTTTCTAACATTTTGTTTCTTGAATTTAGGCCTGTTATTACAGATATTAGTGTTAGAGAAAATAGTATTAATAGAGCATATAATATTGTTGTAATGGCAAAGCCTTTGTTATTTAGTTTCATTTTACACCTCTTTTAGCAATTTAAGATAAATAGTTCTAGGGCTAATTTTTTGTCTTTTAGGCCTAGTTTTATATCGTGATCTATAGTTGCTAATTCTTTTATTCTTTCTTGTAGTTCTTTTTTATTATAATTTTCTATTTTATTTAGAGTAAATTTTACTCGGTAAGGATTTACTTCTAATATTTTTGCTATTTCATTGTAATTATTGTTTTTTTCTTCTAGTAGTTTTACTTGTAATAGGAATCTAAATTGGCTTCCTAGGAGTGATATTATTGCTATTTCTTCATAGTTTTTGTTTAGGAAGTCTTTTAGTAGATTCATAGCTTTTTCTTTGTTTTTTAAGATTATAGCGTCTGTTAGAGAAAATATTTCTTCTTCTAAGTTTTTAAGACATAATTTATCTATATCTTTGTTTTCTATTATTTTTGTATCTTCTTTATAAATCATTAGTTTGTCTAATTCATTTTTGATGTTATCTAAGTTAGAACCGTTAGTTTCTATAAAATAGTTTATATTTTCCATTTTATATTTATTATCTTTCAGATAATTATTTATATATTCTATTAGATAGTTATTGTCTTTTTTACATTCTATTATTTTTCCGGTTTTATTTATTAATTTATATATTTTTTTTCTTGAATCTACTTTTTCTTTATCGATTATAAAGATTATGTAGGTATCTTTATTGTAGTTTTCTATATATTTTTCTAGTAGATCTATATTATCTATAGTCTTATTTGCTATTAGAAAATAACAATTTTCGATAATTATTATCTTTTTATTGGAAAAAAGACTTATTGTGCTAGCATCATTTATTATTTCTGTTATTTGGGTATTATCTAGATTGTATCTTATTATATCTTCTTCATTTTCATTTTTTAGAAGATTATTTAGTTCATTTTTTATTATGGAATCGTCTTCTCCGTATAGGAGATAAAAATTACTCATTAATTCATCACTTTTTCTTCACAAGTAAAGTTATCATTTTTGTAATAAGATAATACTTCTTCATAATCAGTTGGTTTGTTATATCCAGTTTCTATTCTTATTATTTCTGTTGTTGTGAAGGTATAATCTTCATCATTTTTATCCCAGCCACCCTCTTCTTCTGGCATATATTTGTAATATGTTCCACTATTAATAAAGTCATAGTATTGTGATTCATTATTGAAGTAATATATTTTAGTTATATCGACTTTATGTAAGTTATCTTTTTTATCAAAATTAAATGTTTGTTCTTCCTCGATATTTGCAGATAATTCTTTGTGTCTGTATTCTTTAGTACATATTATTTGTTTTAGTGTTTCTTCTGCATTTATTACGTTAGTATAGATATAATATCCAGCTGCTGCTATTAATAGTAATAGTGGAATTATTAGTAATCCTTTTTTGCTTTTTCCTTTTTTCTTAGTGTTATCTGTTTCTTCTTCTATTTTTTTAGGTATAGTTAATTCTATTAATTCATCTATTACTTCTTTTTTAAGTTCTAGATTACTTGATGATATTATTTCTATTCCTTCTACTTTGTCTAGTGATATGTATTCGTAGTCATCTTCTTTTTCTTTATTTGTAATTGTATAGATGTATTTTTTTATTATTTCTTCATCTTCTTTATTTCGACATTGCATAGAAAGAATTGCATCGTTTTTTACGTGTGAATAGCCATAATATGCTAAATTATAGTTGCTATTTTTATCACAGTATACTAAGTATATATTTCCGTTTGGTTTATATTTAAATAGTCCTAGAATATAGACTGTTCTTGCTGCTTGACCAAATGTTAGGTTGTATTCTATTACTTTAATTTCTTTTCCTTTCATTTTATCACCTATTTTCTTAGATTATTATATCAAATATTTTATTTTTTAACAATTGTTATATACTTCTTTTAAACATTTTTTCTAATTCATAGGTTGTAAATTCAATTATTGTCGGTCTTCCGTGAGGACAGTTAAAGGGATTATTGCATTTTCTTAGTTGGTTAATTATACTTTCCATGTCTTCAATTGTTGTTCTGGTATTTCCTTTTACACTTTGTTTGCAGGCTATAGTTGCTGCTAAGTGATTATTGAACTTTTCTAGTTTAAAATTAGATTCTTCTTTTATTATTTGTTCAAATATTCTATTTATTATATTCTTTTCTTCATTTTTGGGAAACCAGGTTGGATGTGATGTAATACGATAGGAATTTGTCCCAAATTCTTCTAATTCAATGTTTAATTGGTTTAGTATGTCTATATTTTTCTTTATAATTAGAAATTCGTTAGTTGGTAATTCTATCACGATGGGAACAATGGTAGTAATTGTTTTCTTAGATGGATTAGATAAATTGTATAGATATTTTTCGTAATTTATTCTTTCTTGGGCTGCGTGTTGATCAATTAAATACATTCCTTTTTCGTTTTCACATACTATATAGGTTCCATGAATTAGTCCTACGGGATATAATTCTGGTAATTTGTTTTCTTTATTATTTATTTCTTCTATGTATTCTTCTTCATCTTCTTCTTCGATAAAATTTATTTTTTTAGATAATTCTTCTTTATATGTATTATCTTCTTTTATTACTTCTCTTTCTAAATTTAGGGTTAAATTTTCATATTTATCTTCTTGTTCTTCATCTTTAATTTCTATTTTAGGTATTAGTAATTTATTTTTTATTGCTTCTATAATTGTAGTTGATATTAATTTTTTTAAGTCTTCAAAATTACTAAATTTAATATCTTGTTTAGAGGGATGAATATTTACATCTATTAGGGATGGATCCGTATTTATTTTTAGTATTACAATTGGATATCTTGTTTCTTCTTTGTAGTTTGAGTAAGCATCGTTAATACATTTGTTTAAATAAGTATTTTTTATTATTCTTCCGTTTACTATCGTTGTCATGTAATTTCTACTTGCTCTATTTACTTCAGGCATAGAAATATATCCTTCTATTTGATAATCATCATTTTCTCCTTCGATGGGAATCATTTTTTTTGCTACTTCTATTCCATATATCTCTTTTATTGTTTTTAGTAGATTATTCTTGCCATCAGTATTTATTAGTTCTTTTTCGTCATTTATAAGCTTTATTTTTATATTTGGATATGATAATGCTATCTTATTTATAAAGTCTGTTATATGAGCTAATTCAGTGTAATAACTAGATAGATGTTTTAGTCTTGCAGGAGTGTTATAGAATAGATTAGATACAGTTATAGATGTTCCTTTTCTAGCTTCACAGTCTTTTTTTTCTAGTAATTTACCACCTTTTATATGAATGTAGGTACCAATATTGTCCTGACAGGTTTTTAATTCTATTTCTGATACACTAGCAATAGATGGTAAGGCTTCACCACGGAATCCAAGAGAATTTATATTAAATAAATCATCTTTTTTATATAATTTACTAGTTGCATGTCTTTCAAAAGCTAATTCGGCATCTTTGCTATCCATACCTATTCCGTTATCAATTATTTTTATTTCTCTTGTACCTGCTTCTTTTAAATAGATTATTATTTCATCACTCTTGGCATCAATACTATTTTCTACTAATTCTTTTACTATTGATACACATCTTTCTACTACTTCTCCGGCTGCTATCTGATTAGCAAGTATTTCATCCATTATTTTTATTTTGCTCATATTTACACCTTCTTTTAGTTGTTTATTTCTTTTATTATTTCTTTTAGTTTTTTTGCTACATTTTCTGGTAGTATTTCTTTTAATTCTTCGATACTAGCTTCATTTATTTTAGATGTTGTATGGTACTTTTTTAATAGTTTTTTCTTTCGTGTGTTTCCTATTCCTTCAATGTTATCTAAAATACTTGATATACTTCCTTTACTTCTAATTTTTCTATGATAATTAATTGTGTAGTTATGGACTTCTTCTTGCATTTTAGTTAGAAGGAGGAATAAATTATCTTTTTTATCTATTATTATTTCTCTTGGGGGATCTAATCCAATTAAGATGTTTGTTTTGTGATTATCATCTTTTTTTAGTCCAGCGACAGGTATATTTAAGTTTAATTCTTTTATTATTTCTCTTGCGGCATTTACTTGTCCTATACCTCCATCTACAATTATTAGATCTGGTTTTTCTAATTTTTCTTTTAATACTTTAAAATATCTTCGATATATTACTTCTCTCATTGTATTATAGTCATCATTTTTATCAATAGATATTTTGTATTTTCGATATTCGTTTTTAGATGGTAATCCATCTTTAAAGACAACCATTCCTGATACGTTATATGTTCCAAATAAATGGGCATTATCAAATAATTCTATTTTTCTTAATTTATCTAATTTTAGTAATTGTTTTAATTGTTCTTGTGAATTTTCTAGTGTTTCTTCATTCCTTGTTAATAGAGTTATTTGTTCGTTATAGTAGTTCTTTGCGTTTTCATTAGCGAGTAATAGTATATTTTTCTTTTTGCCTTTCTGAGGGGTTATAAATTTAGTTTCAAAAGCATCCGTTAATAAATCTTTATTTATTATTTCTGGTATTAGTACTTCTTTTGGTTTTATTTTGTGTTTATCATAGAATTTAGATATATAAGTTGTTAATTCTTCTTCTATATTATCTATCATTGGGAATAAATCACTTTTTTGTTCTAGTAATTTTCCTCCTCTTATAAATAATATATTTATTGATAAATAGTTATTTTTTTGATAATAACCAATAATATCCCTATCGATGTTATCTTCTAATTCTACTTTTTGTTTTTCTAGGGTTATATTTATATAGTCTAGCAATTCTTTATATTCTTTAGCTTTTTCGTATTGTAATTTATCTGATGCATTGGTCATTAATTCTTTTAATTTTGTTGTTATTTCTTTATTATTTCCGTTTAGAAAAGATATTATTTCTTGTTTCATATTATTAAGAGTATTATCATCTATTTTTTTAACACAATATCCTAGGCATTCTCCTATGTGATAATAAAGACATTCTTTATTCTTTTTATTAGTGCATTTTCTTAGGGGATAGACTCTATTTATCATATTTACAACTGTTCTTGCAGCGGTTACATTTGGATAGGGACCAAATAGTTTGGTGTTTTTATTTTTCTTTAGATTGGGATTTCTTACTACTATTAGTCTAAATTCTCTTTCGTTTGTTAATTCTATATAGGGATATGTTTTGTCATCTCTTAGTAATATATTATATTTTGGATCGTGTTTTTTTATTAGGTTTATTTCTAATAATAATGCTTCTAACTCACTAGAAGTTATTATATATTCAAAGTCTTTTATATCTCTTACTAACATTTTTGTTTTGCCAGTATGAGTTTGGTGAAAATAAGAACTTAATCTGTTTTTTAGATTTTTTGATTTTCCAACATAGATTATTATTCCATTTTCATCTTTCATTAGATAGCAGCCTGGTTTATGGGGTACTAATGATAGTTTTTTTTCGATCATTATATTTGTTTCCATATTTCATACCATTCTTTTTGTTTTTCTTCAGTTATTTCTGATATATTTTTGATATAGTTCCAGGTAATAGTATAACTATCTTTTATTTCTTTAAGGATATTTTTAGCAATAAGACATGTTTCTTCATCGTTTTTACATACTTCTATAGTTGTATCTAAGTATTTTTCGATTATGTTGCTTTTGATATTTTGATATTTTTCTTCTAGAGTTGCTTTATATTCTGGTAATATTTTATTCATTTTATCGTCGATATCCATTGCTAATTTTAGGCTTTTTATTATTGATAAGCTATCTAAATCATTTATTTGTTTATTATTTATTTTTCCTTCATAGAAAAGGAAATCAACCATTATTTTATAATTTTCTTGGACAATACTTTGTATTTCTTTATTTTGTTGATATTCGTCTAAATCGTTATTTAAATCATGAATATAGTTTACTATTTCGTTATCTTCTATTTCTTCTGTGCTATTTTCTTCTTTAATTAGTTTTACTTTTTTTATTGTTGCTTCTCTAGGGGTTATGGTATTGTTTATTTTATATAGTGTTAATTCTAATTTGTCATTTATTTTGTATGTTATATTTTTTAATTTTAGTTTATATTCTCTTTTACTGTCTTTTTCTTTTACTATTATATAGTTTTTATTTACGTATGTTACTGTAGCTTCTATTTCAATTGTTCTGGTTATGTTTACATAGAATAGTATTCCAATTAGTATTAGTAAGATAATTGGAACTCCTGCGATAAAAAAGATATTTATGGGATTTATTTTTTCGTTCATTTTGTCCTCCTTTATATATTTATATTATAGCAAAAAATATTCATAAATAAAAGAGTGATTGCTCACTCTTATCTACTAAATTTACTTAATATTTTTCCGACGATAAAAACTATTTCATCACTTTTTTTAACAGCTATTTTTTTACCGATAGCTTTTCCTCCTACTGTAAGTGATGATACTATTGCTGTTATTAAGATTAGAGATATATTATTATTTTTTAAAAGAATTATTACTAGTGTTGTAGCAATACTTCCGGATATTATACCACATATATCTCCGATTACGTCGTTACAGATACTACTTGTAATATTACCGTTTTTTATTAGTTTTATTGATTCTTTTGCACCTTTTATTTTATTTGATGCTTTGGCATGAAAGTTTTTTTCCTTCGATGTTAATACAGCTACTCCAATCATATCAAAGATAATTCCAATTAAGAGAATTATTATTAAAACAACAAATAATATAAAAACATTTATATTTGATGCAATCTTAGATAATGCACTAAATATAAATGATAATATAAAGGTCATAAGGAATACTATAGAAATCCATCTACTATTTTTCACTTTATCACCTATTCAATTATTAAGTTAATGGTATATTATAAATTAATTTTACGGCTGAGGTCGAGTTGAGTTTCTCTATTCCCTACCTTAGGTTACCCACCGGCTATTTCTATTTAAAGGGAACAAATAAGTGTTACCATCTTATTTACTCGATTGCCATTCGGTCCGCACTTCAATACTTATAATATATACACTCTAGAGGCTTTCCCAAACATTTATTTACTAAAATTATTCGCTTTTGCAAATATATTTTCAATAATATCCCATATATTCACTCACGACATGCATTTCTTTTGTTGATGTAGAAAAAGGATTTGCTTTATATGCCGTTATAAAGTTCCTTAATCTTAAAATTGTATATTCACCCTAATCTGGGCGAAAAAAGCAAATATACAAAGTATCTTTATTCGCAATTGATAGATTTTTAGCCCTATCTTCCTTTAGTATAAATGACTAGAATAGTGCACCATACGTATGTGATTATAACATATTATATGTTTCTTGTCAATTTTATATACACCTATAGTTAATTCTAATCTTTAATTATTAATCTTGTTTTATCTTTACTATCTATGTGTTGATTTTCTCCTAAATATTCTTCCATTATGTCTCTGCAACTTGTTGCTATTACTCTAGGTTTTCCGTTTTTTTCAATTGTTTCTAATTTTATATTAAAGCAATCTTCAATATTTTTGTAGTGATATTGTTGTAGTCCTAGGGTATAGATTTTTTCTTCTTCGATTGGGTCATTGTTATATAAGAATTTTATAAATTCGTGTTTCTTTTTAGAATATTCGACATATAATCCTTCGGATAATTGATAGAACTCAGTATGATCTCCTTCAAAGGCTTCATCTCTTAACATATATTTAATCATTTGTTTTAGTTCTTTTCCTTTTACATTTAGAAGATAGATAGCATCATCATATGGAAATATTTCCATTAAGTCTTGTAATGTTACTAGCGGTCCTAGTTTTTCTTTTCTAATTGATCCTGAACCTAGAAGCATTATATCTAGACCTAAACATTTCTTTAGTATATCTGAGAAGAGATTACCTATTTCTGTTTCTTGATATCTATCGGGATGAGTTAATTCTCTTTTTAATCTTGTTATTACTCTTCCATATTTTAAGTCAGTATTAGTTTTGTATTTTTTTATTAATTCTTCTAGTTTTCTATCTTTAGGACATGTTTTGGAATTTATTGGTACGCATTGCCATTTCCATTTATGAATAGAATTGGTTTTAGTGTCTATTTCTAAATCAAATCTTCCTATTTGGTCTGTTCCGGTTCCAGCTTGGACAATTAGTATATCGTTTACACAGGCTGGCTCATCAATAAAGGTATGGGAGTGTCCACCAATTATTACGTCTACACCGCAAGCTGGATTTAACATTTTTGCTAGTTTTTTGTCTTCTTCATAGCCTATATGTGTTAGTAAAACAGTGAAATCTATGTCGATGGCATTATAGGTATTACAGATGTGTTCTACTTCTTTAGCTGCTTCTTCAATATCGACAAATGTTCCAATTAATCCTTCGTTTTTGGCATTTGCTAAAACTTCTTCAGTTACTATTCCTATAAATAGTATTTTCATACCATCTACTTCAATTATTTTATAAGGACTAAATAGTCTTGCTTTATTGGTTTTGATATATAGATTAGCATTTATTATGGGAAATCTTGCACATTTTTCTAAAAATAATAGATGAGCTAATCCATAGTCTGTTTCGTGATTTCCTATTGTTACTATATCGGGAGATATCATATTCATAATTTCTATCGTAGATATTCCTTGATATTCAGAATCGATTATATTTCCTCTAAACATATCTCCTGCTATACAATAGATAGTATTTTTTTCTTTACTTCTTACTTTATTAATGTATCCTGATAGTCTTGATACTCCACCAATTAATTTTTTGTCTATTTCTTCTTGTAGAAAATCTCCATGTAAGTCATTTGAATGTAATAGTGTTAGTTTTTTATATCTTTCCATAATAGTCTCCTTTTTTGTTTTATTATATCATATTTTTAGGGCAAAAGAAAAAACCCTTAATAAGGGTTTAATTTTTTTAGTGGCGTCTCCATGGTGATTCGAACACCAGACCGATCGCTTAGAAGGCGATTGCTCTATCCAGCTGAGCTATGGAGACATAATCAACAGCTGGATAAATTATACAACAAAAAAGCTATTTATTCAATAGTTTTTGAACTTTTTTTATAAATTTCTTTATCATTTACTTTAAATATTATTTCATCTAAATTATAGTTATCTTCAAGAGATAAGCTTATTGTATAGATTACTTCTTCTAAAATATTTTCGTTTAGATTTGTATAGATACTGTTATCAAAATTTAGGGTTAATATTTTGTCTTCTAGGTTATAGTTTATTAGATTTGTATTAGTATTTAAGTAGCTCATTAAATTTTCTTCATATATTGGTGATGATTTTAATTCATCTATTATTATTTTTATTTTGTCTTTTTTATCGTTATTTATGTATTTAGTTACTGGTACATAGTATTCTTTATCGTTATATTTACTTACGTAATATATTGTATATTTATCGATATTTTTTGTATCTATTAGGTTATATTCTTTATTAATTCCATAGTTTTTATCTAGTTTTTCTTTTATTATTATTCCTGTTTTTGGTAATTTAGTTAGACTTTTTCCTTCTACTTTAATAATTACATTATCTATTTCTTCTAAACTTGTTAGGGAATATACTATAGCTTCAATCATTTTTTCTTCGTATTCTTTATTTATTTCTAGTAATTCTTTTGTAAAATTAATTGTTAGAGTTTTATCTTTTATATTCATATTAATTATTTCTGTTCCTTCCGGTATTATACTTCTAAAGCCATTATTTATATTGGTGTTGTCATTTATAGTTAGAGTTTTTATTATGGTTTTAATTTTATCTTCTAGAGACGTACTATCACTTTCTATTGTAGTTCTTGCAATATAGTTATTGGAATCTAAGAGATATATTATTTCTTTATTATTAGTATAGGTATATTCTACTTGTTTAGTTCCTAGTAAGTAATTGTTATTTTCGTTAGCAGGTATTAAATATATTAGTAATAAGGTGAATAAAGATATAGATGATATCATTATTTTCCTTATTGACATTTTTTTCATAGTATCACCTATTATTATTTATGCTTTTTATTTATGTTATATGAAAAAAAGTCACATAGTGACTTGTTATAAAGATATATTTCCTAATCTAATTAATTCTACTACTGCTTGAGCTCTTCCTTTAACTCCTAGTTTTTGCATGGCATTAGAAATATGATTTCTTACTGTTTTTTCACTTATATTTAGTGATTCTGCTATTTCTTTAGTAGTTTTATTTTTAACTAGTAAGGAAAAAACTTCTTCTTCTCTTTTGGTTAATATTTTTTTATTCATATGTTCCTCACTTCCAAAGGGTGGATACTATAATCATTATATTTTATGTTCTTTTAGGTTTTGTGTGAGGATTTATTTTGTTTTAAATTGTACAGAAATATACATTTTATCGGCAAATTGTTCTTGAACTAAGCGCATGATATTATTTGCAAGTGTTTTGGAGTTTTCACAGTTATCTATTATTACTTTTATGGTATTATTTTCTATTTTTGTATATGAATCACATTTGTATTGTTCTTTAATTTTTTCTTCAATGGTATTTTCGATACTGTTATTGTTGTTTATTTCTTTTATTTGTTCATAGATGGTATTTTTTTCTTCAGTATTGATATTGGAATCAGTTAATTTTTTTTGTAATTCATTTATTTGTTCTTTGTCTTTTGATTCATCTTCTACTTTTAGGGCTGCTAAAGTATCTGTCTCTTCTATTTTGGTATTTACTTCTTTTATATTTGATACTTCTTTTAATAGATCATTGGGCATTGTTATATAGTAAATACTTAATACTAATACTAAACTAAATAGTGTTAAAAACCAGAGATTTTTTTTATTTATCATATATTTCCTCTTTTCTAATTAAATATATGATAAATATTTTAATTAATTCCTAATAATTTCTTTTTTTGTTCTTCTGTTAATCCGTCTATTTCCCATCTTTTTTTATCATCTTTTGTTAAGGTTATTACTAAGGTATACATAATAGTATTTTTAGCTTTTTTTAATTTAGTTATTAATTCTTCTTCATTATCTTTATTATTATCTATTATTTCTTTATAGTCCAATACTTCTATTTCTGCTGTTACTTCAGCATAATTACCATCTATTTTTTCTTCTTTTATTTCATATGTCATGTTTTTATATTGTTTTTTAATTATTTCTTCATATTCTTTTTTGTATAATTCTTTCGCATTTTCATTTATATCTTTATAATTTATTGTTATTTTTTTATTTAGGGTTTGGTATTTTCCTAGTAATTCTTCTACTCTTTTTGTTGGGGTATTGTTTAGACTACATGATACTAACAGGATTATAAATAAGTATATTATTTTTTTCATATTATCACCTGTTATTATTTTTTGCTTTTTTTGTTTTATTATACTAAAAAAGAAGTTTATTCTTTTTTTAAATAATCTTCTTTGATATTATTATTTATTTCATTTTCTATTTCTTCTGTATATTTGTTATCTTCTATTATATCCCATGGTTCTTCATCTTCTTCTATTTTTACTTTTACTTTAGTATCTCCGACAATTTCTATTCCTATTTCTTTTTCTATTTCTATTTCGATAGATTTTCCTTTACTTTCGGCATTTATACAATTTGGTTGCTTTAGACTTCTTATAATTATATCTTTATTTGTATTATCAGTAGTTTCTCTTTGTCTTACATTTTCTTCTTCAGAATATTTTATTTTTTTAGTTATTACTGTAGTTTTGGTATCGTTATCGTATGAATACCAGATATTTACGTCATAGCTTCCTTCTACTACTATTTTTTCTCCTACTTCTGATCCTTTAAATTTGTGATTTATTACCCAACAACCTAAAACTGTTGATGGTTCAAATTCAGTTTCAATTGTGTAGGTATTTTTATAATATTTTTTTCCTTTACCAATTATTGCTTTGGTAACTATTTCTTTATATGCTGACAATATATCACCCCTCTATTTTAATGTATGATTTAGGTAATATAAAAATGAATAATAAAACTTAAAAGTTTTACTATTCATTTATTTTCTTTTCTTTAACCAATATGATACTAGATAGTAGACAAAGTAGCAGTATATGATAAATAATATCCAGATTATAATTGTACTTACTATTCCGTCTGTATAGTATTCTATTAGTCCTTCAATTGATCTGGGAATATATTTGGCAACAAAACTATTTATTGGTTTAATCTTTATTAATTGGGTAAACTTTTTTAGTAGTCTAAAGATTATGTCCATTGTACATATAAAGTATACTTCACTTTTAAAATCTTTAAATATTAGTCCTACAATTACTATTGAGGTTATTAGTATTATTAATATTACATCCATATAATCACCTACTATATAATTATAACATAATTTTTATTTTTTTCTATTATTTTTTTATAATTTTTAGAGTGTTTAATATTGCTAGTACTGTTATACCGGTATCGGCAAATACGGCAAACCACATTGTAGCTAAACCAAAAATACTTAGTATTAGTATTATTATTTTTGTTGCTAGGGCTACAGTTATGTTTTCTTTAATTATTCTTTTAGTCTTTTTTGATATTTCTATTGCTTCCGGTATTTTATTTATATTATCTTGCATTATTACTATGTCTGATGCATCTATTGCTATTTCTTGACCTATATTTCCCATAGATATACCAATACTAGCTCTTTTTAAGACTGGAGCATCATTTACTCCATCTCCTACGTACGCTATTACATCTTGTTCTTTTTCAATATTTTCGTATTCTTGGTATTTTTCTTGAGGAAGCATCTCATATTTGATATTATCTATTTTTAGTTCTTTGGCTATGTATTTACTTGTTTTTTCTTTATCACCAGTAAATATATATGTAATTATATTATTTCTTTTTAGATATTCGATACATTCTATTGCTTCTTCTTTTATTCCGTCATTTATTTTTATAGATGCTACATGTTTATTATTTATGTTTACGTGAATATCTGTTTCTATTTCACAGTTACAGTTATTGATAGTACCTATTTTAATTAAATCATTTCCTATTTTGTAGCTTATTCCTTTTCCTGGTATTTCTTTATAGTCTTTTATATCTTTGTTATCTACTTTATTTTTTGATAGTTTCATTATTGCTTTTGCAATAGGATGATTAGATAAGCTTTCACCTTTTCTTATAATTTCAATTATTTTTTCTTTACTATATTTTTTGTCTATTATTTCTATATTTTCTACTTCTATTGTCCCTGTTGTTAGTGTTCCTGTTTTGTCAAAGATTATTTTGTTGATATTACTTAGGTTATCCAGATAATTACTTCCTTTTATTAGTATTCCTTTTTTTGATGATACGCCTATTCCAGTAAAATATGCTAGAGGAACAGATATTGCTATAGCACATGGGCAGGCAATTACTAAGAATGTTAAGCCTCTATATAGACTTTCATTCCATGATATATTAAATATTGATGGTAATATAATTACTGTTATAATTGCTAAGATTAAGACTGTTGGAGTGTATATTTCTGCTATTTTACTTATTCGAGTTTCCGTTTTTGCTTTCTTTTCAGTTGCTTCACTTATTAATTCAATTATTTTAGCTACGGTTGATTCATTATAAGTTGTTGTTGCTTCTATTTCAATTGGGTTTCCGATATTTATACATCCTGATAATACTTTTTCATTAATAGTTACTTCTTTTAGTTCGGATTCTCCAGTTATTGCTTTAGTATCTAATTCAGTTGTTCCTTTAATTATTATGCCATCTACAGGGATCTTTTCTCCTTGCTTTACGATTAGAATATCTTTTTCTTTTATTTCTTCAACATCTATTTTATTTATTCCTTCTTTTGTTTTTAAATTTGCATATTCTTGTCTTATATTTATTAGGTTCTTTATTTCTTTTCTACTGTTATTTAGGGCTTTTTCTTCTAGTATTTTACCTATTAGATATAGTGTTACAACCATTATACCTTCCATTTTTTGATTAACTAAATAGGCTCCAATACATGATATTGTTATTAAGGCATTTTCGTTAATAGTTTTACTTTTAATTAGTTGTTTTAAAGCTTTTGTAAATGGTTTATATAGTAGTATTATATAAGATAGAATTATTAATGTTTCTTTGGTTATTTTGTTTTTTATAATTATACTTAATAGTGATATTATAATTGCTGTTAATAGTATATTTAGGTGATATTCTTTCGTTTGTTTTTCTTCGTTTATATTTGTTACATTTGCTTCTGGTTCTATTTCTTTTACTAATTTATTTAGTTCTTTTATATCTATTTCTTTTTCGCTTTCATAAGATATTATAGAAGTAGAAAAGTTTACTATTACATTATTTAATTCTTTATTTAATTCTTTTTCTAGGTTTTTAGCACAATTAGCACAATCTAGGTTATTTATTTTATATTTATATTTTTTCATATTACCTCACTTTATTTCCTATAGTAAGTATATTACTTTTTTAATATATAATCAATAAAAAAACTAGTCCATTTCTGAATTAGTTATTTATCAAACTCGAATAGTTCGAGCAGAATTCCTTATGGTACATATGAAATCATGCTCTTTGACTAGGTGTCACATAAAAAGGAATTCAATTCCTATGTCATACTAGTACATTTTGTTAAAAATTCAAAATCTTCTGATATTTCGATGAATAAGATATTTATCTTTTTTCCTTTAAAAGCTTTAGATTGCCACTACCTTGAACTTTCCCATAGATTTTTTCTATAGCTTCCTGCTCATAATCAAAATCTATACCTTTTTCTTGTATTTCCTTTAATAATTCATACCATATTTCTTTTTGTGGATCATATTCTTTTATATCTTCTAAAGTGGCTAAATTAGATTCTTTTATATCTTCTAAACGAATTATATATAATCTATATTTATCCCAATAATTATATTCATAAGGAAGACTAAGCATAGTTACATTTTCAAAATACCAACCATCAAAACGAGAAGACATATAGCACTTTATAAGAGGTATATCAAAACCTTTTATTGCTTCAATACATTCACCCGCATTATCTCTATAAGGATTTTTATCTTTATTAGAAACAGAAACTAATATTTTTCCTAATGATTCTACATCGCAAGTACTTTTATCAGATATATAAGTAGGTCCTAATAAATGATATAAATCTACTTTATAAATTGATTTTTCTATTATACTACTATGAAATCCTTTCTCCATTATTAATCCTCCATTCGAATGTATATCATATACTAATATTTATTTTTTGTAAATAAAAAACCATTAGTAAAATGATTTATATTCCAATTAAATCTATTAAAACCATGCCGTGGTGTTAGAATAATTATCAATTTGGTACGGACAAATAGTATATCCGAAACTTTAGGAATAGTTGATAAACAACTAATTACTAAATACATTTTACCAAATAATAGAAAAAGTAGCAATAATATTTGCTACTTTAATAGATTTATCTATTATTTCAATGATTTTACGAATGACTTTTCTTTAGAATTACTAATTTCTACTCTACTAAACAAATCAATTTCTAAGAAAGATTCTATTCGACCTAATTCACTTATTGAAAGCGAATCAACTAAATCAAATTTAATTAATCCTATTAATTGATTATAATATATATCAATACTTTGTTGATTCTTATTTAGTTCTTTTGCTTTTAATAAATCTTCTAGTTCTTTTAGTTTTTCTTTCTTTTTAATAATATCCTCTGGAGCAATTTTATTAAATTCTTGATTAGCTAAATCAATTCTATCATCTATAGTTGATTTAGTAGAAATATCGTAATTTAATATTTCATCTATAGCTTTTATATTGCCATTTAAAAGTTGATTTATTAATTTAACTAAATATGGTGGTTTATATTTATCATAACTATATCGATAAATATCTCTTGTTTCTTCAAAATATTCTTTTTTTCCAGTAGGAGTATATGTGAAATTTCTAATAATTTCATCAGTAAATCTTGGTGAATAATCACTTTCATACTCTTCGTGTTGTATAAAACTACAATTATTTATAATTTCCTTTTTTAATTTTTCAATTTCTTCTTTATCAAAATCAACTTGATATTTTTCAATTACTTCGTCATTTTTTCTAAAATAAAACATATTCAAACCCTCCATTAATAGGTATTATACCATAATTATTTATCTTTCAAAACATTTTTTCAAAATAAAACTCGAACCATAATAGTTCGAGTTATTTCTATATTGGTAGCGGGAGAGAGATTCGAACTCACGACCCTGCGGGTATGAACCGCATGCTCTAGCCAACTGAGCTATCCCGCCATTTCCGGTAACGAATTAATTTTATCATAATATATAGTCGATGTCAATCTAATAATCTAAAAAGGCATATAGCCTTTTTAGATATTGTTTTCTATAATTATTATAGATTTATTTTTTAGATTTAATTCTTTTATTATTTCGTTTAATTCTTTATAGTTTATTGATTTTATAAGTCCTATCATATTATCTTCGATCTTATTATCAAAGATAATGCTATCGACGATCATTTCATTTATTACTTCGATATTTTCATAGCTAAATATTTCATTACTTATTAATACTTTTTTCTTTCTTTCTAAATCTTCTTCCGTTATTTTTATGTTATTTAGAACTTTTTCTATTTTATTTTCTAGTTTTTTATAGTGATTTGTTTCGTTTATTAGGGATAATATTATATGTGTATCACAATTTAAGGTATTAATTGCTATAGGACTTGTTATTATTCCCTCTTTTTTAAGTTCTTCATCTAGTGTTGAAGTATCATCAAATAGTATTGAAAAGATTAGATAGAGATATAAATTATATTTTCTTTTATTTATATCTTTTGGTATTTTTATTTTTATATTATAAGAAAATTTAGCGATATTTGTTTCTTTTTTTATTATTTCTCTTTCTTTTGTTACTTCGTCTTTTTCTTTATATTTTTTTATTTCATATGATTCGTTTTTGGGAAATTCTTTTTTTAATTGGTTTTCTTCTACTATATTTATTATTTCTTCGGGATTTACATTACCTGCTACTACTAAAAACATATTATTTGGATTATAGAAGGTGTTATAGCATTTAGTTAGTATTTCAGGTGATATTTTCTTTATATCTTTTTTGGTTCCTATAATGCTATCTTTATAGGGATTTTCTGTTAGAGTATTTTTTCTTATGTGTTCATATAGAATATCTGGTATGTTGTCGTTACACATATTTATTTCTTGATTTATTATTCCTTTTTCTATTTCAACGTTTTCTTTTGTAAAATATGGTTTTTGGACATAATCAAGAAGAAATTCTAAGTTCTCTTTTAAATTTTTTGGTCCAGAAAATAAGTATGTTGTATTTTTAAATGTTGTATAAGCGTTACAGTTTGCTCCATTTTGGGCAAAGAATTCTTCTGGTTGTGGTCCTTTTTCTTGAGCAAATAATTTGTGTTCTAAGAAATGTGCAACTCCATATGGTACTTTAGTATATTTTTTTTCGTTTTTATTTTTAAATTCTGTATTTATAGAGCCAAATTTTGTCGTAAAGGAAACGTAATAATTTACTGTACTTTCTTTATTATAGGTATATACGTCTAGTCCGTTATCTAATTTTTTGTAGTATATTGTTTCGTCTATTCCTTTTATTTTTATTTTATTCATTTTGTTCTCCTTCTAATATGTATATTGTATGGATATGTATTTTTTTACTTATGTTTATTATATTTTCTTTTGTTACTTGGGAGATATTTTTAATTCTTTCTTCAAATAATTTTGAATTTACTAATTCTTTAGCATAATATGTATTTATTATACCTGTTGGACTATCTTTGCTATTTTCTATACTTGCTGTTATTGTTTCTTTAGCATTATTAAGTATATCTTCGTTAAATTTTCCTTTAGTTATATCTTGCATTATTTCTTTTATTAGTTTAATTACTGGCTCTTTATTGCCGGGTTCTATTCCGGCATATATTAATATGTTATTGTCATATGGTTTGGCATTTGAAGATATATAGTAGGCATATGAATTTTTTTCTCTTACGGTATCAAATAATAGGGAGTTAGATGAACCTCCTAACATTTCATTATAGACTAGTAGTGTATATTTTCTTTCAAATTCTGTTAGTTTATTTGTTCTACATAGCATTGTTAGCTGTGTCTGATTAGCTTTATCTTTTTCTTCTATTTCTTTAATTTTGACTTTTTTATCTAGTTCTGATACTAAGATATCTTTTTTTACTTTTTTATAGGTATTTATTATAAATTTTTCTTTTATTATATTCTTAATTTCAACGTTATTTATTTCACCTACGACAAATATGTCGATATAGTTATTGTTTAGTACTTGTTTATAGTATTTATAGAGATTATATTCATCTATTTTTTTTAAGTCTTCTTTGTAGCCATATGAATTATATGAATATGGTTTATCTTTTGTTTGCTCTAATAGTTTTATTAGACTATATTTTAATTTATTGTCTTTTAGGTTATCGATACTTTTTTCTATTTTTAATTTGCAACTATTTATTACTTCTTTATTAAAGGCATTGTTTGATACATCGGGATTAAATAATATATCCATAAGAAAAGAAATGGAATATTCATTTAAATTTTTTTCTGTATATTTTTCATTTAGGAATTTCATTTTAAATACTAAGTTGCTGTAATTTCCAATTCTCATATTTGTACTTAACAGTTTTAAATCGTATAAATTTTCCGTTTCTTTTATTAATTCTCTTTCAGTCTTATAGGTTTTATTTGTATTTAAAAGCACAGTTTTTAATAGATTTCTTTTAGTAATATTTTCTTTTTTTATTCTTTCTCTAAAATGAATCTCTACTGTTATTGTTTTAAATTTATTGGTGTTTATTAAGTGCAAATTATATGATCCCATATCTATTTTTTCATATTTCATGTAATCACCTTCTATTTTTATTATAACAGTTTTTTATAATTTTAAACTTGTTTCTAGTGCTAATTCAATCATTTTATTTAAATTATGTTCTCTTTCTTCACTTGTTACTATTTTGTCTGGTTTAAATCTTGAATCTACAACTGATACAATACAGGCTGCTTTTTTATTTAACATGTTTGCTATATAGAATAGAGCGAATGCTTCCATTTCTACTGCTAGTAGATTTAGATCTTTTGGAAACTGATTAACCATATCATTATACTGTTCTTCGTTTAGATAAACATCAAATACATCACTACAAACTCCATATCCTTTTTTGTAGTTTATTCCTTCTTTTTTAGCTGTTTCTTCAATTATTTCGTTTATTGATTGGGTTGCATAAGATATATGTGTGTTATAGTCTCTATTAATAGATCTTGCGTAGTTTCCTTCAGTATATGAACCTTCTAATATTATTGTATCTAAGATATCAACGTCTTTGCTTGGGGTACCACAGGTTCCCATTCTAATAATTGTATCTACGTCATAAAATTTATATAATTCATAAGCATAGATTCCTAAACTTGGCATTCCCATACCCATTGGAAATATTGTTAATTTTTTACCTTTATAGTCTCCAGTATATGCGGTCATACCTCTTACGTTGTTAACTAGTTTTATGTTTTGTAGGTATTTTTTTGCTATATATTCACATCTTTTTGGATCTCCTGATGTTAATACTATTTTTGCTATATCTTCTTTTTTGGCTTCATTATGTGGTGTTGGCATATTATTCCTCCTCTTCACTTGCTACAGCAGCTTCATTTTTTACTAATACTTCTCTTGGTTTTGATCCATTTGGAGGACCTATTATTCCTCTTTCTTCTAATAAATCGATTATTCTTGCTGCTCTATTATATCCTAAGCGATATTTTCTTTGAATTAGTGATGCACTTATTTTCCCTGCTTGCATAGCGTAATCTACTATTTCGTTATATAATGGATCTTCATATTCTTCTTCACTTGAATAGCCATCATTTTGACTACCAGCTTCATTTCTCATTTCGGTTAAGGAATTATCGTATTGCGCTTTTTGTTGGTCACATACATAATTAACTACTCTTTGTATTTCTTCTTCACTGACATATGCTCCTTGAATTCTGGTAGTGTGGTTTTCTCCCATTGGTAAGAATAACATATCTCCTTTACCAAATAGTTTTTCAGCTCCTGCAGAATCTAATATTGTTCTTGAATCTATTTGAGATGATACGGCAAATGATATTCTTGATGGAATGTTTGCTTTTACAACTCCGGTTATTACATCTGTTGATGGTCTTTGAGTTGCAACAATTAAGTGAATTCCGGCTGCACGAGCCATCTGAGTTATTCGCATTATTGAATCTTCTACTTCTTTGGCTGCTACTAACATTAAATCGGCTAACTCATCTATTATTACTACTATATATGGCATTTTTTGATATTCTGTATTTTTTTCACAAAATTTATTATATCCTTCGATATTTTTATTTTTGGTTCTTTCAAATATATCATATCTTTTTTCCATTTCAGCAACAATATTTTTTAATGCTATAGATGCTTTCTTAGGATCTGTTACTACGGGACATAATAGATGTGGTACACCGTTATAGATACTTAATTCTACTTTTTTAGGGTCAATCATAACTAGTTTTACTTCGTCAGGTTTTGTTCGCATTAGGATAGAAGTTATGATACAGTTCATACATACTGATTTACCACTACCAGTAGCTCCAGCTACTAATAAGTGTGGTGTTTTATTTATGGCCATATCTTTAACATTTCCCATTATGTCTTTTCCTAGACAGACATTTAGGACGGTATTTTCATTAACTGGTGGAATTTTTGCTAATACTTCTTTGAAAGATACTGAGCTGTTTACTTTATTAGGTAATTCAACACCTATTGTATTTTTTCCTGGTATTGGTGCTTCAACACGTACATTCTTTGCTGCAAGTGCTAATGCTATTTCTCTTTGGATAGATAATATTTTACTTACTTTTGTTCCGGCTTTTATTTCTAATTCGAATTGTGTTACGGTAGGTCCTATATTTACTTGAACTACTTTACCACTTATTTCAAAATCATTTAAGACTTTTTCTAAATTTCCTATATTTGCTTTAGCCCAATCCTCATTAGCTTTATTATTAGTGTTTTTAACTGTATTCAACAGAGTTAATGGTGGGAGTTTATAGTTTATATTTGTGTTGTTCATTATCATTTGATTTTCTTCTTTTGCTTTTTCGTTTGGATCTTGTCTTGCTATTGGGACGTCGTTATCAATACTTTCGATTTTTATTGGTTCTTTTACAATTGATATGTCTTCTTCAATATCTTCTTCGTGTTGTGTATTTACTTTTATTGTTGATACTTCTTTTGGTTTTATTTCTTCTTCAACCTCATCTTCTTCCTCATCAGTATCTTCTTTTTCAAACATTTTTACAACACTTGGTTTCATCTTATTATACATATTTTGGATACTTACGTTTAAGACTAATATTAATCCTAATACTAACATTGTTCCTACGACAATTTTAGCACCTACTCCAAATAGTGTTACAAAAATAAAACTAAATATTGCTCCAATCATTCCACCACCGGTATTACTTAGGGCACTGGTATTGGAAAAAGCAAGCATTATATTTTTAAATGTATCTGTTATTATTTTTACTCTTTCAGTACCGTTTACTTCGATATATTTTATATGTAATAGTACTAGAAAAGATATTGTTATTATATATATACCAATCATTTTGCTTGATAATAGATTTTGTTTCTTTTCTTTAAATATTAAAATTATTCCTATTAACACTAATAATATTAATAGCAATAGATAAACTGTTCCTACTAGAAATATGGAGAAATTTTTTACCATTTTACCAATTATTCCAGTTCCTAATAGTCCTATTACTCCTATTAGTATTATTAATACTCCTATTATTTCATTACTATATTCAAATTTTGTATTACTTTGGCTTTTTTTAGTTTTTCTTTTTGCCATTTTATCACCTTCTATTTACTTTTTATACACTACTTAAATTATATAATAAACTTTTATTTTAGTCAATTAAAGTAATAAGAAAAGAACTAATTTTACTTATTAGTTCTTTTTATATATTAAACGCAAATTTATGCAATTTGCGGCTAATTTGGAAAGCTTTTTATGGCTTTCTAAATTAGTATATTCTTTTTAATATATATTATTACATTTTAAAACTTAAAAAGTACTAGATTTAACTAGTACTTTCTAAATACCATGTATTATATGTTTGGTTATTTATTGTTGCTGTTCCACTAGCTGGCCTGCTATTGTCTTCAATTGCTGTTGTGCTTCCGTATAGTGGTGTATTTAGGCTTTGAAGTATGCCATCATATATATATAATGTTGCTGTATTATATATTCCGTTACTTTGTCCTC
>JAEEGL012478421.1_pt1 | contig 58432 bp, 49 predicted proteins | sample 9134231 | NCBI WGS metagenome assembly JAEEGL01 (sample SAMN16246548, study PRJNA631951) | gut metagenome | biome: gut microbiome; feature: rumen; material: fiber-attached | host: Bos | place: Iran: Karaj | collected 2018-10
CGATGGATTTCGCCTATGAATATATGGTGGAGGAAATCATCAACCAGATCAAATCCTACTGCAACGCGCACGGGGTGCCGGAGCCGGACATTTTCACCGAATTCGGCAGTTTCACTGTGGGTGAATCAGGCGCCACCATCTTCAAGATCCTCGACATCAAGCAGCAGAACGACCGGGAAAAGTGGTATATGATCGACAATTCCTTCATGACCACCCTTCCCGACACCTGGGGCCTCAACCAACGCTTCATCCTGCTGCCCATCAACAAGTGGAACGACGAATACCAGCGGGTCTTCCTCGGCGGCCTCACCTGCGACAGCCAGGACTTCTACAACGCCGAATTCCACGCCAACGCCATCTTCCTCCCGACCATCCGCAGCCGCCGGGAGAACCTCTACATCGGCTTCTTCCACACCGGCGCCTACCAGGAGGCCATCTCAGGCTTCGGCGGCATCAAGCACTGCCTCCACCCCTCCCCGAAACACATCCTCCTCGACCGCGACGCCGACGGCAACCTTACCGCCCGCATCTTCGCCCCCGAGCAAACCGCGGAGGATATGCTGAAAATCCTCGGATATGACGTCTAAGGGTAAGTTCATATTTTGGCTGTCCCTTACATTCCTCATATTCGGAGGAGTGGTTACATTAGGGATTTTCAAACATCCCTTTGCAGCATTCCTAACCGGCTTGATGTTCATTTTCAGCATCATAAAGGCAGCCAGGACCCACGAAAGATTCGAGGAAGAACAGAACCTGTTCCGGGAGGAGGAAGAAAAAGAAGAGCAGCAACGCCAAATGTTGCGGAACATCGGAAAGGAGAACTACCGTCATCTTCAGGATGCCGCCTACACCCTCTCCACCATCGTACAAGTGGCGGCTGAAAAACCGTCCGTTCGGCACGAGATTATGGAGCGAATCCAAATGCAGGATTCATTTGGGCATTCTTCTCCCTTTGATGATATCCTGCATCTGCTTTTGTATGCAGACCTGACGGAATCCGCATCGAACAAAGCCTGTTCCATCCGCTCCGGGGACAAGGCCGGACTTGCTCTATCGCTTCTGGAATATGCCCTACACCATCCCGGAGATGAAGGATTGGAGTATGAGACGGCGCTTGAACTGCCTTGTTTGCTTGAAGATTATACGATCACACAGACTTTGGACAGACTCGACTCCGCGAGCATTGAAGGGAATAGGGCCGGAGCAGAATTTCTTCTCGGAAGTTTGATCTTGCTCGGAGAGCCCAGGCTGGAAGCTGATTATCTACGGGCGCTGGAAGATTTTACCGCTGCCATCGCCGGTGTCCCCCCGCAGGAGGATGTAGTTCCTGACACGACCGAAGGTACGTTTACTGCTCTCCGGGAACTGGATGCACTGACCGGTCTTCAAACCGTAAAGGATGAATTCCGGTCGCTGTTCAATCTAATCCGGGTTAACCGACTTCGGCGGGAGTATGGACTCAAAGTTCCAGATATGTCCTATCATCTCGTCTTCTCCGGCAATCCCGGAACAGGAAAGACGACGGTAGCAAGAATCGTTGCCAAAGGCTACAAAGAACTGGGCATACTGAAAAAAGGGCATCTGGTCGAAGCAGACCGGTCCTCCCTAGTCGCTGAATATGTAGGGCAGACAGCCGTCAAGACCTCGCGCGTAATCGATAGCGCCCTGGACGGGGTTCTATTCATTGATGAAGCATATACACTGGCGGTTGAGGCCGAGAACGATTTCGGCAAGGAAGCCGTGGCAACACTGCTTAAACGGATGGAGGATGATCGGGACAGACTTGTGGTCATCATTGCCGGTTATACGGATGAAATGCAGCGTTTCATTGAACTCAATCCGGGCTTGGATTCCCGTTTCAGCAGAAGGATCGAGTTCCCGGACTACGATGCAGATGAACTGCTGGACATCTTCCATCGAATGTGTGCAAAAAATGATTACATTCTTTCCTCCGGCGCAAACCAAAAACTGAAACGGCTGATATGCCTTGCCGTAGAAAACAAAGACCGCCATTTCGGTAACGCCCGATATATCCGCAATCTTTTTGAGGAAACTCTTCACCATCAGGCAGACCGGCTTGCGGCCGTGGATAACCTATCTCCCGAAATGCTCAAGCAAATCATCGAAAAAGACATTTCTTTGAAACGTCAGTCTCCGTGAACTATTGCATTTTTTAAAAAATCTATATATTTTTGCAAAAATTATATATATGAATTCGACTGCATACACGAGAAAACTGATTGACATTGACAACAATGTTATGCAAACGCTTTCCTTCAAGGCAAAAACGAGGGGCGTTTCCTTGAAAAAATACATTGAAAACCTGCTGGAAAGCGATGCGCAAAAGAGCGAATCCCGGGAAGACTTGTCCCGAATCACCAGTTCTGCCATCAGGGGACTGATTGGCATCGGGCATTTCGACGGCAGAATCGAAGACCTGGAAGACGACAGGCTGCAATATATTCTTTCAAAATGACTCCGCGCGTATTTCTGGACACGAACATCGTTCTGGATCTGCTGCTGGAGCGCAGCGGCTACGCCCGTTGTGCGGAAATTCTGCAATATCACGAGAATCGGGAAATCAGAGCCTTCCTTTCCACACTCTCACTGGCGAATATTGCATACGTACTCCGCAAACTGTTTCCTCCCCAACTCTTATTTCCATCCATTCTGCAAATCATACACGTAATTGAGGTTTTGCCGCTGAAAAAAGAACATTTTCAAAACGCCTGCCTTATGGAAGGTCGGGATTTCGAGGATACCCTACAGGCAATCTGTGCCATTGACGGACAGTGCGACATCATCGTTACCCGGAATAAAAAAGATTTTCAGATTCAAAAAGGGATGAAGTCCGACTGCCGGCATATTCCCCAAGTTATGACCCCCGAAGAATTCTTATCATCCATTCAAACTGAAACACCTTAGATGGCAGCAGCCCCCTATTCATCCCTGATCAGCTACCGGATCCGGAAGATCCTGATGATCTGCAGCAATTATGACTCGTTCATCCTCCGCGAGGACGGACGGATTGAGTCGCAGGTGTATGAGGAATACATCGGCCTCAACCTTTCCGACCCGCCCAAATTCACCTGGGTCAACTCCACGCAGGAGGCCCGGGCCTTTCTCGAGGGCGGCGGCAAGACCGATATGGTCATCTGCCTGTACAACGACCGCGACCGGGACATCTTCCCCTTCGCCTCGTCGCTGAAGGCCTCCGGGAGCGGGATTCCCGTCGTGCTGCTGACCCATTCCTCCAAGGAAATCTTCAGGCGGATCGCCTCCCACGACACCTCCGGCATCGAGATGATGTTCTCCTGGCACGGCAACGCCGACCTGATCCTCGCCATCGTCAAATTGTTTGAGGACCGCCAGAACGCCGCACACGATATCCTCGAGGGGGGCGTCCAGGCCCTGCTGCTGGTCGAAGACTCCGTGCGGTATTATTCAACATACCTGCCGGAGCTGTACCGGATGGTGCTCTCCCAGACCAACGAATTCCTCTCCGACACCCTCAACGACACCCAGCGCAAAGGCCGGAAGCATTACCGGCCGAAGGTGCTGCTGGCGACCTGCCTGAGCGACGCCATTGAGCTTTACCGGCGCTACAGCCGCAACCTCGTCGGCGTCATTTCCGACATCGGAATGGTCGAATTCCGCGGCCAGAAGCCCGAAGAGGAGCTCCTCGACGCGGGCATCCGGCTCACCCGGATCATCCGGGAGGACGACCCGTATATGCCGGTGCTGCTACAGAGCGCGCAGGGCTCGATGGAGAAAGTCGCGCACAGCCTCGGGGCCGGATTCGTGCAGAAGTATTCCAAGACCCTCTTCATCCAGCTCTCGGAATTTATCCGGGAGGAATTCGGCTTCGGCGATTTCGTCTTCCGGGGCGCAGGCGGCAAGGAATACGGCCGGGCCTCCAATCTCACGGAGCTCCTCGCCGTCCTCCCGAAAGTACCTGACAAGGTGCTGCTCGCGAATGTCTCCCGCAACAAATTCTCCAAGTGGTTCCTCGCCCGGGGGCTCTTCTTCCTCGGGAGCGAATTCCGCAAGGTGCATCACGACGAGGCGGCGGAGGCGCGGGAATACATCACGGAAATGGTAGGATCGTCGCTCCGCTACAGCGGCCGCGGCATCATCGCAACCTTCGACAGGGACACTTACGCGGACTATATCCGCTTCGCCCGTCTCGGCGACGGCTCGCTCGGCGGCAAGGCGCGCGGCCTGTCGTTCCTCAACAACCTGGTGCAGAAGGCCGATCTGAGGCATCGTTGGGAGGGGCTTACGGTGAGCGTTCCCCGGACTCTGGTTCTTACGACCGACTGGTTCGATCAATTCATCCTGGAGAACGGCCTGCAGAACGTCATCGACAATCCCGACCTCTCGGACGACGACATCCTGTCGGAATTCGTGGCGTCCCGGCTGCCGGCCCCGCTCGTGGAGCAACTGGAGGTCTTCATCGCCACCGTCTCCAAGCCGCTGGCCGTCCGCTCATCCTCCAAGCTGGAAGACAGCAACTTCCAGCCCTTCGCCGGCATTTATTCGACCTATATGATCCCGGCCGTGGAGGACCGCAACCAAATGCTGCGCCTCCTGATCAAGGCCATCAAGAGCGTATACGCCTCGGTATACTACGCGCTCGCGCGTAATTATATACAGACAACCGAGAACCTCCTGAGCGAGGAGAAAATGGCGGTCGTCATCCAGGATATGTGCGGGACGGCCCACGAGGGGCTCTTCTATCCCCTTCTCTCAGGTGTCGCGCGCTCGTACAATTTCTATCCGATCGGCTCGGAGAAGCCGACCGACGGGGTGATGGAGCTCGCATTCGGCCTCGGCAAGACGGTCGTTGACGGGGGCAATACGCTCCGCGTCAATCCGGCCCAGCCACGCCGGATCCTCCAGCTCTCGGATCCGAAACTCGCGATGCGGGACGGCCAGAAGATGATGTACGCCCTGGATCTGCGCCCGGGCGCGTTCAAGATATCCCGCAACGAGGGGATCAATTTTGCCTACATCCCCGTGCAGGATGCCCTGGAGCACTATCCCGTCCCGCAGCTGGTGGTCTCCACCTACGACGGGGCCAACGACCGGATGGTGCCGGGGATCGGTGTCCGCGGACCGCGGGTCGTCACCTTCGACCATATCCTCAAGTACAACCGTTTCCCGCTCGCCGAAGCGATGCAGGAAATCCTCGCCCTTTGCCGGGCGGAATTGCAGGATGAGGTAGAAATCGAATTCGCTCTCGACCTCATCCCCGACAGCGAGGACGCCGTGCTGAAACTCCTGCAAATCAGGCCCGTGGCGGGATACGTCGCCTCGTGCGACCAGCGGGTGGAAACAGTCGCCGAAGGGCTTTCGTCCACGCTGATCTCGTCGGAGAAGGCGCTCGGCGCCGGATTCTTCTCCGATCTCACCAAGATCGTCTATATCTCCCCCACCGGATTCGACAAGGCCGAGACCGTGGCGCTGGCGAACGCCGTCACACGCATCAACGCCGAAATGCACGCGGCCGGAGAGCGCTACCTCCTCGTCGGCCCGGGCCGCTGGGGCTCCTCGGATCCCTGGCTCGGCATCCCGGTCCTGTGGAACGGCATCTCCGAAGCCGCCGTCATCGTAGAGTACTCGATTCCCGAAATGCGCGTAGAGCCCTCCCAGGGCACGCATTTCTTCCACAACATCACCTCGCTCGGCGTCGGCTACCTCCACTGCGCCGAGGGCGAAGTCGACTTCGCCGCCCTGGACCAGTTGGCCGGTCAAGGACCCGCTGCAGCGCCTCAGGGCCCCGCTGCGTCATTCCAGGGCGCGTCCCTGGAATCTCCCCTCCGCGTCATCACCCTCCCTGCCCCCCTCACCGTCTTCATCGACGGCACCTCGGGGCAGGCAGTCATTGGCCTGCCGTAAAATGGAACAATTTGACTAACAGTTATTTACATAAAAGACCTTACTCGATTTCAAGTAAGGTGTTTTTGATAAAACACTACTAATCAAGACTTTACATTTAACGCCTTATGTTGTCCGTCAACGTCATCAAATGGATCCGGAGCCTCCGGGAGAAGAAGTACCGCGACGAGAGCGGATGCTTCACAGTGGAGGGCGAGAAACTCGTCGCGGAAGCCCTGCAGTCGGGGTGGACGGTGGAAGGCGTCTGGCGCCGGGAGGAGATCGGCGAGAAAGCGATGGAGCGCATCTCTGCGCTCTCAAGCCCGTCCCCCGTGCTGGCCGTCGTCCGGAAGCCTGCCGATTTAGACGAGCCCCCGGTTCCGCCATACGGCCTCTTCCTGGCCCTGGACGGCATCCGCGATCCCGGCAATCTCGGAACCATCCTCCGCGCGGCCGACTGGTTCGGCGTCGGAGCCGTCTACGCCTCGCCGGATACGGTGGATCTCTACAATCCCAAGGTCGTGCAGGCCACGATGGGTGCCATCTTCCGGGTCCCCGTGCACTACACCGACCTTCCCAGCCTCTGCCGCCGCTGGACGGGGCCGGTCTACGGCACCTTCCTGGACGGCGTCAACATCTATCAGCAGGTCCTGGCAACGGGAGCAGACCGGCCTGTCCTGGTCATCACGGGCAGCGAAGCCGACGGCATTTCCCCGGAAGTAGCCGCCACCGTCACCTCCCGCCTTTACCTCCCGCCCTATCCCCCGGGCGATCCCGGCAGCGAATCCCTCAACGCCGCCGTCGCCACCGCCCTCACCCTGGCGGAATTCCGCAGAAGAATTGCATAAATACAAAAGAATTCGTAACTTGCAGCGATTTATCAAATACAAACGACTATGAAACGTATTAAACTTCTTGCCATCGCAGCGCTTTCGTTGTGCCTGTTCGCCTTCACTTCCTGCGAGAAAGGTTTCTTCCCGACATCCGCTGAAGATCTCGCCGGAACGAAATGGGTGGGATATTTCACATTTAACGGTTACAAACAATGCCTCGTATGGACCTTCACGAGCGCTACGGAAGTCGAGTATGAGAATCACGCCGAACTCAAAAAAGACGCTACCAAGGACAGCCCCCTCATATTCAAAGTCGCCGGCACATATTCGTATAATCCCCTCAAGGATACGTTTACCGCCGATTTTACCGACGACTGCGGGTTTACAGTCAGCGGTCTTCCCTATCACGCAGAAGGACATTTCCTCATCAGTTCGATGACCGTCAAATATGATATCCTGGACGAGACGATTCTCTATATAAAACTCAACGAATAAGGACTGGAACGTCAAAAACCAGAAATAACGATTAATAAAATCCAAATGACCATGAAACGCATGAAACTTCTTGCCATCGCAGCGCTTTCGCTGTGCATGTTTGCCTTTACCTCCTGCGAGAAGGGCTTCTTCCCGCTCTATCCGGAGGATCTTGTCGGAACGCGCTGGGAATTACCCTACGCCGTTGACGGCGGCTACAAGCAATACTTTATGTGGACCTTCACGAGCATAACCGAGGTCGAGTTCGAAAAACACACGGAGGTTGACAAAGATGCGACCCGGGAGAGCCCTGTCACGTACAAAGTCAATGGCACCTTCTCGTATAAGAACCTCAAGGACACGTTCAACGTAAAATTTGACCAGAGTATCACCGGCGCCGAAGAGGATGTCCCCTTCGAGGCAACAGGTAATTTCCTCGTGAATTCGATGAGGGTCAAGCTGGGAACCCTTGAGAAAGCCGTCATATTCTTCAAAGTCAGAGAATAAGGACTCTGATGTCCAAAGCCCTTGTGTACCAAGTGCTTCCGCGGTTGTGGAAGGGAGGACGCTTCGTGGATTTCGACGAAGCGTCCCTCGCTTATATCCGCTCCCTCGGAATGACGCACGTATGGTATACGGGGGTACTCGACCACGCCACGCGGCTGCCGGGGTATGAGAATGCATCTCCGGAATGCGTCAAGGGGACTGCCGGCTCGCCGTACTCCATCCGGGACTACTACGGCGTGGCGCCGTATCTCGGGACGATGGAGGAATTCTCCGAGTTGGTTGCGCGCACGCACGCGGCCGGGCTGAAAGTCATCATCGACTTCGTACCGAACCACGTCGCGCGGGAAAATGTCAACTTCGGCGGCTGCGATGACCGCAGCGTCCACTGGGCCCCGGAGAATGATTTCTACTATTATCCCGGAGAGCATCTGAGGCTCCCTTCGGCGGGGACGGCGCACACGGAGGCTGTAGGGACCTCGGCGACAGGTGTCGCTACGGCTGCGGAGGCGTCCTACGACGAATTCCCGGCGAGGGCTTCGGGGAACTGCTTCTCCCCCGCTCCTGACGTGAACGACTGGTGGGACACCGTCCGCCTCAACTATTGCGACTTCCATACGGGGACCTGGGACAAGATGCTTTCCGTGCTCCGCTTCTGGCTCGCCAAAGGCGTCGACGGTTTCCGCTGCGATATGGTGGAGATGGTACCCTGGCAGTTCCTCCAGTGGCTTATCGCCGCCGTGAAGGCCGAATTCCCGTCCGCCCTCTTTATCGCTGAGGCCTACAATACAGACACATACCGACATTATCTCGAGACGGTCGGTTTCGATCTCCTGTACGACAAGTGCGGGCTCTACGACACCCTCAGGGCCGTAACCTGCGAGGGCGCATCGGCCCGGGGCATCACCCGGAACTGGCAGATGCTCCAGGACCTCCAGCCCCGGATGCTCAACTTCCTCGAGAACCACGACGAGCAGCGCGTCGCCTCGCCGCAGTTCGCCGGCAGCCCCGAAGCGGGCTACGCCGCCCTCGCCGTCTCCGCGATGCTCACCGACGCCCCCTTTATGCTCTACTTCGCCCAGGAGTGGGGCGAGAAGGGCGGCGCCGACGGTCGCACCTCGATCTTCGAGATCGCCCCGCCGGCCGCGATGGTGTTACAGGTCCTCCAGACAGACGGAGGACCTGGCGCGAAAACGGCCCCAAATGCAACTAGTCCTCCAGCCGCCCGGAGGACCTGTAACACTTTTGCCCGCTACACCGAGACCCTTCGCCTGGCGAAGGCGCTGGAGGGAACGCCGACCTACGACCTCTGCTGGTGCCAGGGCGAGGGCTTCGACAACGACCGGCACTTGAGTTTCGACCCCGACCGACACTTCGCCTGGCTCCGAGGCAGCACCCTCCTCGTCGCCAACTTCGGCGACGAGCCCGCCGAGATCACAGTGCTCATCCCGGAGGAGGCGCGGCGAGTAGATTCCCGGGAGCCTGGGAATGACGTCATCTCCGTCACCGTCCCGCCAAAAGACTACGTCGCATTGGATTTACAGAAATAATTTCGTAGATTTGTATACCAACTAACCAGACCGTATTACACTATGTTTAGCCAAAAAGACCTTCAGGAAATCCGGCAGCGGGGCGCAGATCCCAGGACCGTCGAGAAACAGGTAGAATCTTTCAAAAAAGGCTTCCCGTGGATGAAGATCGTGGGGCCGGCCACGCCCGAGCGGGGCATCGCCGTGCTCTCGGAAGCGGAGGCGGTCGAAGCCGGCCGCTATGCCGATACGGCCATCACGCAGGGCAAGTGCAAATTTGTCCCTGCATCGGGCGCCGCATCGCGGATGTTCAAGGACATCTTTGCCGGCCTGGAGAAACTGGAGGCCGGTGAAGACCTTCCAGCAGATGCGGCCGGGGCCCGGCTCGCCGCCCGGATCAAGGACTTCGCCTTCTACACCCCGGAGCTCTTCGGCGAACCGAAGGATGATCCCGCCTACCGCAAGGATGTCCTCGAAAAGGTCCTCACCGACAAGGGCTACGGCTATGGCAGCAAGCCCAAGGGGGTCATCCGCTTCCACCGCTACGACGGAGAAGTCCGTACCGCCCTCGCCGAACACCTCGTCGAGGCACAGGAATATATGCGCAATGCCGATGGCAGCTGCAACCTGACCGTCACCATTTCCCCGGAGCACCGGGAGCTATTCGAGGCGGCCCTCGCCGAGGTGAAGCCCGTCTTTGAACAGCGCTACGGCGTCCGGTATAACGTCACATTCACTTATCAAGACAAGGCGACCGATACCCTGGCGGTCGATACCCGCAATAAACCCTTCCGCAAAGAGGACGGCACACTCCTCTTCCGCCCGGCGGGCCACGGCGCCCTCATCAAGAACCTCGGCGAAGTGGAGCAGGAGGTAGTTTCTATCAAGAACATCGACAATGTCGCGCACGAGAAACTGCTCCCCGTCACGGCCCGCTATAAGAAGGTCCTCATCGGAGAGGCCTTGAGGCTTCGTGACAAGATCTTCGCTTATCTGGAAGCCTTCGACACCATCAAGGATCCCCGCTCTGAGCAGGCCCACTGCCTCTGCAACGAGGTTGAAAACTTCCTCGACCGGAAGCTCTGTATGCAGCTCCCGCTGGCCCACGATCCGGCCGAGCGGATGCAGATGCTACGCACCAAGCTCGACCGCCCGATCCGCGTCTGCGGAATGGTCCGCAACGAAGGCGAGCCCGGCGGCGGTCCCTTCATCATCGCCGGCCGCGACGGCGCTACCTCCCTGCAGATTCTGGAGAGCGTCCAGATCGCCCCGGAGACAAAGGATATCCTCGCAAGGGCCACCCACTTCAACCCGGTCGACCTCGTCTGCTGCCTGCGCAACTACAAGGGCGAGCGCTTCGATCTGGCCAAATACGTCGACACTGAGGCCGGCTTCATCTCCTCCAAGAGCTACCAGGGCCGCGAACTCAAAGCCCTCGAACTCCCGGGTCTTTGGAACGGCGCCATGAGCGACTGGAACACGCTCTTCATTGAGGTGCCCGGCGAAACGTTCAATCCTGTAAAAGTCGTCCTGGACCTGCTGCGGCCCGCCCATCAGGGCTAGTACTTCGGCGGTGCCGGCGGACGCACATGGAAGGCCTCCAGCGAGGAAATCAGATGCGGTAGCGGCTGTGCGTTGTGAATCTTCACAATGCGCGGCGCATCCGGGCGCTGAGGCCCCTTGAGAGCGTAGGGCGAGAGTAACGCTATTCCCAAGCCATCAAATACCAGCACGCCCCCTTGCGCGAAATCGGCATAGGGCGCCCGGGCCAGCGTACGCAGCCAGGACCCGTCCTCCTCATACATCGACAGCACCAGCGACCAATGCTTACCGGAAGGATCGGCCATCGCGGAGCTGCTGGAAGGCTCCAGGCTCAGGCGCACAGTACGGGCATTGTGCGGGCCCCAATAAATAACCTCGTCGCCGGTGAAATAGAAATAGGGATCCTGGAAGCGATTCCCAAAATGGCAGACCAGCTGCTCTGACAATTCTACCTCCTGGTCCTCTCCCTGCGTGCGGAGCTTGCAGTTGACCACTTCTCCCATCCGGAAAGCGTGATGGAAGATCTCTGGCCGCATCGCATCCCGCATTTGCCGGGCAACCTCCATATCCAGCACCGGCGGCAGATAGGAGGTAACGCCCACGTTATCCCCTTTGATGATATCGACGTTGCGGTTGGCGTATTCCCGGACATTGGTCATCTGGTTCACGTCGTAGGCACGGATTCCCAGGCCGTTGTAGACCGTATCGTGGAGCAGGGCGTGGTAATCCGTAAGATTCAGGGTAAAGGAAGGAAGGGACAGGGTGTTCGGATCCCGGAGAATGAGCCAGGATTCCAACCCGCCGGCGCTGTAGACAACGCCCTCAGCGCACTCCGCCTCCAGATACCCGCAATCGGTCACTTCGCCGACAGGAGTGCCGTCCGCTTCGTATAGCATCGCCTTTAAGGTATAATATTTCCCGCCTTCAGGCCAGGCCATCGCGGTGGCGCCACCGCTCTCGACCTCAAAGGGCTCCAGACGGAGGAAACGTCCCCTGCCCCAGTCAATGTCTGCCTCCCGGCACGCGGCCCTGCGGTAGCTGTAGCCGGACTGGATGCTGACGATACGGACCTGATTGGGATAGAGCGGAATGCCAATGCACCCTTTGTTCCAGGCTGCCGCGCGGACGGGGTCGCCCATCGGATCGTAGGCCAGGATCGCCCCCGGGTGACCATTGAAAGTCCGGTCCAGGGTAAGGTAGGAGCCGCTGTTGCGGGTAAGGGCTAGGTAGTCGAAGGGCAGCAGGGTCCGGCCTTTGAGGTCTGCCACGCCGTACAGGCCGGAGACGCCTTTGGCGATGAAGGAGCCGCCGCTGAAGGACGGTTGCGAGAGGAATTGCGGGGAATAAATCTCTTCCCCGCGAAGGGTATAAACGCCCCAGAGCGGTGCTCCGGTCAGGCCGGGGGTATCGACGTACCGGGAGGCCAGGATGCAATTCGCGTTACGGGGAATATCGACGGCAATGTGTTCCACCGGCAGGACCAGGTTGCCGCTCCAGTCGGCGATGCCGTGGAGTTTGATGCCGCCGTCTTTGATCTTGAGTTCGCAGAGACCGTTCCGGTCGAATTTGCCGATGTCGTCGTACAGGGGCTGCAGGATCCACTGCCCTTCCGTATTGATGAGCCCCTCGCGGCCGCTCATCTTGACAATCGCAAAACCGTCGTCGAAACGCTTGGCATCATCGTAGGTCGGCGGAATCACCCAATTCTTCTGCTTATCCTGGTATCCGTACTTTTTGCTCGCTTTGTCTTTGACCGGTTTCAGGTCCTGGGCCGATGCCGCCAGGGTGACGGTCAGCAGTGCTGCCAGTAGAAAGAAATTTTTCATATCGTTAAACTCATTTAAAAATTAGTCATATCGGTTTCTTTCACCTCGGGTCGCTGAAGTGTCAGCGACCCTCGCCTTCCCATAAATGGGCCCCTCCCTCTACTTGCGAGGGTGCGAGTGTTTCAGAAACCGATATGACATAATTTTTATTACGTTATTAAATATCATTCTTTTATTTTTTACATCATTCCAGGGCTTGTCCCTGGAATCTAATGCTAACCCAGTGCTTTCAACACCAACGCCTCCGGTGCCGCCGGATACACCTCCTTAATGTGTTCAACAAGGCGGCGGAGGGATTCCGCCGGGGAGTGGTCGACCCGAAGGGAGACCGACTCGAAGGGGAATCCGGATGGGAACGAGGGAGCGAGGCTAGCACCCGGCAGAGGCTCGGCCTCCGTCTCGAAAAGCCCCTCCGGCGAACAGAAAGACGAGACCTGCCAGCCGTTGTAGTGCAGGTCCTCGCCGCGGTATACCCGCGTGATGTCGCCGGTCACTACACGGCACTGCATCATTAGTTTGGTAATCTGGGCGTCCGCCGGGCCCTTCTTCACCCCGAGCAGGCCACGCACCTCTTTGATGCTCACCGAGCCATTCGCCGCAAGGAAGTCCAGGATCTTCTGCTGGTCGGCCGTCGGAGTATATTTGGGCAGGCTGCGGCGGTAGTTCATCAGTTCACGATACCATTCCACCGTGGCAAAGGCGGCCTTCCCGCCCCAAAGGAACTTCCCGTAAGCGATGTCGCCGCTCTGCACGCAGTCGATCTTCCAGTCCCAGGGGCCCAGTTCGGGGCCGTCACCGTCGAACCAGAACCGCGGCGGGGTCAGTTCCTCCACCGACCAGCCGGTGATGGGATTCTCAAAAAACGGCACGATCCCCAGCCGGCAGACAGCCCGGTACATCGTCTCGGGGCTCACCACCTCGGGACGCAAAGTCGGCGCGTGTCGGACGATGCTCATACGTAGAATTCTCTTCTGTAATGGTATTCGCTGCGGAGCTTTTCGAAGTCGGCGGGGGCCGTACGGAACATAAAGTCGTCGATGAAGATCGGGTAGTTGTACTGGAAGACGGCGGCGATTTCGCCCTGGCTCTTGCCGGCGAGATCCAGCTTGAGCGGCTGGAGTTCGGGAGATTCCGCGACCAGCGTGAAATCCTTCAGGGCCTCGATGCCGAGGACCTCAGCCACAGAGCTGACGGCGGCGGAAGTGCCGTTGAGTTTGCCCTGGTAGGAATATCCGGCGATGTGCGGCGTGGCGATGTCCACCTGGGAGATCAGGTTCTGGTTGACATTCGGCTCATTGCACCAGGTGTCGATGATGACGGAGCCGAGCTTCGGGATGGCGCGCATCAGCGCGATCTCATCCACCACCTCGCCACGCGAAGCGTTGATGAAGATCGTCCCGGGGCGGATCTTCTCGAAAAAGGCGTCGTCCGCCATCCCCCGGGTGGTCTCGTCCAGGGGCGTATGGAGGGTGACGATATCGGCATTCTCCAGCAGGTAATCCAGCGGGCAGAAGGCCTCGGGGCCCTCCCTTTCAGCGCGCGGAGGATCGCACAGCAGCACGTTGAAACCCAGCGTCCGCGCCATCCGCTCCACCGCTCCCCCGACGTGACCGACCCCGACAATGCCGAAGGTCAGGCCATCCAGATTGAGGGATTTGCGGGAAGCCATCCCGTACAGGGCGGAGAAGACGTAATTCATTACGCCGATGCAGTTGCATCCGGCCGCATTGTGGACAATGATGCCCCTTTCCCGGCAGTAATCCAGGTCGATGTGGTCGGTGCCGATCGTCGCCGTGGAAATCACCTTGACGGGCGTTCCGTCCAGCATTTCGGCATTGCACCGGGTCCGCGTACGGATAATCAGCGCATCCGCGTCGAGGAGATCGTCCCTGCAGATCTGCCTTCCTTCTATATATACGACTTCCGCGTAAGGCTCAAAAACGCCTTTCAGGAAGGGAATATTGGTATCGGCTACGATTTTCATTTGAGTACTATTTCTTTTACTTCCCCGACCCTCGGGTCATCCTTCACAAAAAGGGAATCCTTGGCGAGGAAATCGTTGATCCCCGCGATGAGGGAGGCCTTGCGAAGCGAGAGTTCCCGTCGCCAGACGGCCGAGGAGAGGGTCACGTACAGCGTTCCGTCCCGGAAGAATTGCTTCAGGGTATGGGCCGATGCCCCCGAAACGGCATCCCAGGCGGCGAAGACCCGGCGCGTATTGAGCCCGGAGGAGAGTTTCATCTCGCGGATGAACTCATTCATCGCCTCTTCCAGGGAAATGGCATTTTTGCGGGAAAGTCGGACCTGTGCCATCAGCCGACGGGATTAAATGCGCCGCCTCTGGCGTGGAAATAGGCCCGGTCGTCAGTGATGGCATCCACCGTGCGGCTGAGGCGGGCCGCGTCGCAGTCGGTGATGAAGATCTGAGAGAATCCACTGCCGGACACCATGGCGATGAGGTTGGAGATGCGGCCGAGGTCAAGTTTGTCGAAGACGTCGTCCAGCAGGAGGATGGGCGCGATGCCCGAGCCGCCTTTCATCACCTCGTATTCGGCGAATTTGAGGGCGACGAGGAAGGATTTCTGCTGACCCTGGGAACCGGCGTGCCGAATGGGATGGCCATTCATCTTGAAAATGAGGTCGTCCCGCTGGAGGCCGCAGGTGGTGTACTTGAAGATGCGGTCTTTCTCAAGGCTGGCCTTCAGCAGGTCGCAGAGAGAACCGCCGGCAAGATCCGAGCGGTAATCGACGGTCACCTCTTCTCCCCCGCCGGAAATAAGCGTATAATAGCGGCTGACGATCGGAGCGAGCGACTCTGCAAAACGCTTGCGAGCCTGGAAGGCCGGCATCGCGGCCGCCTCCAGCTTGAGGTCGATGACCTCCAGAAGCGCGAGGTCGGCGGCGCCGTCCTTGAGAAGCGCGTTGCGCTGGAGAAGCAGCCGGTTGTACTGCTGGATGGACGCGAGGTATTGCCGGTCCATCTGCGAGAGGACGGCATTGGCGAAGCGCCGCCGCTCCGCCCCCGACTCACTGACGAGACTGCCGTCCGCCGGGGAAACCATCACGACCGGGATGAGGCCAATATGGTCCGAAATGCGGGAATACGTCTTCCCGTCCCGGACGACCTTCTTCTCGCCGGAGGAGGCGAATCGCACGGATACGCGCGACTCAACGGCATCCTGCATCAAGTACTGACCGCCGAGCTGGAAAGCGTCCGTGCCATAGCGGATATTGAACCGCTCGGAGGACGCGAGCGCACTCTTAGTCATCGACAGGCAGTAGATCGCGTCGAGCAGGTTGGTCTTCCCCTCCCCGTTGTCGCCGCTGATGCAGTTGACCTTCGGGGAGAACTCCAACTCCTGGAACGCGATGTTCCGGAAATCCTGTACGACTATTTTCCTTAATACCGGCATAAATACCTCGTCATTCCTTTCACCGTCATTCCGGACTCGTTCCGGAATCTTCCCACCTCCGTCATTCCGGACTCGTTCCGGAATCTATTTCCAAAGGTAAGAATAAAATTGCACTAACCGAAATTTTTTACTAAATTTGCGGACTGCAAATTGAAGACAATATAAAAGTAAAACTATATGGCAACGAAAAATTTAAAAGATCCTCAGATGGTGCAAGAGCAGAATCTTGCAGAGGCGGCCTCCAAGACCGAAGAATTCATCTCCAAGTACGGTAAAACGATCAGCTGGATCGTCATCGGTATCCTTCTCGTCGGCCTCGCCGTCGTCGCTTACACGAAGTTCTACCTCCAGCCCAAGCGGGCCGAGGCGTCGGAGCAGATGTTCCACGCCGAGCAGAGTTTCATCCTCGGCGACTACGAGCAGGCACTGAGGGGTGACGACAATTATCCCGGCTTCGAGGAGATTGCCGACACCTACGGCAACAAGGCCGGCAAGGCCATCTGGCTCTACGCCGGCATCTGCGAGCTCCAGACCGGCAACTACGAAGAGGCCATCGAGTACCTCAAGAAGTACAAAGTCAGCGACAAGATCCTCCAGTCCCGCGCCGAGGGCGCCATCGCCGGTGCCTACGTCGAGCTCGAGCAGTATGAGGAGGCCCTTGCGATGTACAAGAAGGCCGCTGCGACCGTCGACAACATGCTTTCCGCCAATTACCTCTTCCAGGCCGGCATCGTCGCCGAGAAGCTTGGCAAGAACGACGAAGCCCTCTCCCTCTACAAGGAGATCAAGGACAAATACTATCAGTCACCTGAGGCGATGGACATCGACAAGTACATCAGCAGCCTCGAAAACGCGGAGTAAACTATGGGACGTGCCTTTGAATTCCGCAAAGAGCGGAAAATGAAGCGTTGGGGTCACATGGCCAAGACCTTCACCAAACTCGGAAAGGAAATCACCATCGCCGTCAAGCAGGGCGGTCCGGAAGTGACCGGCAACCCCCGTCTCCGCGCCCTCATCGCTGAGGCCAAGTCGGAGCAGATGCCCAAGGAAAACATCGAGCGCGCCATCAAGAAGGCCACCGAGGCCAAGACCGGCGACTTCAAGGAGATTGTCTACGAAGGATTCGGCCCGTTCGGCATCGCCTACCTCGTCGAGGCTGCGACCGACAACAACACCCGCACCGTGGCCAACGTCCGCAGCTACTTCACCAAGTGCGGCGGTGCGCTCCAGACCAGCGGCAGCGTGGCGTTTATGTTCGACCACAAATGCGTTTTCCGCATCAAGGAAGACCCCGCCAAGCCTATCGACATCGACGAGCTCGAGCTTGAGTTGATCGATTTCGGTGCCGAGGAGGTCTTCAAGCAGGAAGTCGAGGACGAGGACGAGAACGTGACCGTCGAGATCACCATCTACGGCGACTACACTTCCTACGGCCAGATCCAGAAATACATCGAGGAAGCGGGCTACGACCTCATCTCCGGCGGATTCGAGCAGATTCCGAACGTTGACCTGAAGGATGTCACTCCCGAGCAGCGTGCAACGCTGGACAAACTCACCGGCCTCCTGGAGGACGACGAGGACGTCACCAACGTGTACACCACCCTCAAACCGGCGGAAGAAGAATAATAACCTATAACGGACGGTGGCCGGGGACGACCACCGTTTTTTCCATTATGAGCATTCAACAGAAAAACATCGAACGGCTGGTCGAGCGGCGCGCGGCCGCCCGCCTCGGCGGGGGCGAGAAGCGCATCGAAGCCCAGCACGCCAAGGGCAAGCTCACCGCCCGCGAACGCCTCGAAAAGCTCCTGGATGAAGGGAGTTTCGAGGAGTTCGATATGTTTGTCCGTCACCGCTGCACCGACTTCGGGATGGACGCCCAGCACTTCGACGGCGACGGCGTCGTCACGGGCCGCGGTACCATCGACGGCCGCCCCGTATATGTCTTCGCCCAGGATTTCACCGTCACCGGCGGCTCTCTCTCCAAGACGATGTCGGAGAAGATCTGCAAGGTGATGGATATGGCCGTCAAGGCCGGAGCGCCCGTCATCGGGCTCAACGATTCGGGCGGCGCCCGGATCCAGGAGGGTGTCGACGCCCTGGCCGGCTACGCGGAGATCTTCGAGCGTAACATTCTTGCCTCGGGTGTCATTCCGCAGATCTCGGCCATTATGGGTCCCTGCGCGGGCGGAGCCGTGTACTCCCCCGCCCTCACCGACTTCACGCTGATGGTCAAGGATACCTCCTATATGTTCCTCACCGGTCCGGCGGTCGTCAAGAGCGTCACCGGCGAAGAAGTCACGCAGGAGGAGCTCGGCGGAGCCGCCGTGCATAGCTCCAAGAGCGGCGTGGCGCATTTCTCCGCCGCTGACGAGGATGAGGCCATCGCGACGCTTCGCGAGTTGATCGGCTACCTGCCGCAGAACAACCTATCCGAGGCTCCCTTCGTGGAGACGGAGGATTCCGTCGCCCGCGTCGAGGACTACCTCAACGAAGTAATTCCCGACAATCCGAACAAATCTTACGATATGTACGGCGTCATCCGGAGCATCGTCGACGACGGCCGCTTCCTGGAAATCCACAAGGATTTCGCCCGCAACATCATCGTCGGATTCGCCCGTATGGGCGGCCGGAGCGTCGGCATCGTGGCCAACCAGCCCGACGTCCTCGCCGGTGTCCTGGACATCAACGCCTCCCGCAAAGCAGCCCGGTTCGTGCGCTTCTGCGACGCATTCAACATCCCGCTCGTCACGCTGGTCGACGTGCCCGGCTTCCTCTGCGGCACGCAGCAGGAATATGGCGCCATCATCACCAACGGGGCCAAGCTCCTCTACGCTTACGGCGAAGCGACGGTTCCCAAGGTCACGGTAACCCTCCGCAAATCCTACGGCGGGGCACACATCGTGATGAGCTGCAAGCAGCTCCGGGGCGATATCAACTACGCCTGGCCTTCCGCACAGATTGCCGTGATGGGCGCCGACGGTGCCGTCAACGTGCTTTACGCCAAGGATATGAAGGCTGATCCCGAGCATGCAGGCGAGATCTTCGAGGCCAAAAAGGCCGAATACGAGGACCTCTTCTCTAACCCCTACCGCGCGGCGGAAAGGGGCTACATCGACGATGTTATCGAGCCGCGCAACACGCGCTTCCGCGTCATCCGCGCGCTGGAATTCCTCCGCGGCAAGCAGCAGGAACTCCCCGCCAAGAAACACGACAACCTCCCGCTGTAGTATGAGAAGAATCCTTGCCAGCATCGCCTTGCTCGCCCTGGGAGTCTCGCTGAGCGCCCAGAATGCCTCCGACCTCGTCCTTGCCGAGGTCCTGGTCGAAAACGACTCTTCGATCGTCGACGACTATGGCCGGAGGACGGGCTGGATCGAGCTGTTCAACAATTCCCAGGGAACGGTCAATTACGCCGGATGCTTCCTCAGCGACGGCAAGGTCCGGTATATGATCCCCAAGGGGGATGCCCGGACCAAGCTGGGCCCGCGCCAGAGCGTGGTTTTCTTCTGCTCCGGCAACAGCGAAGACGGCACGTTCTACACCAACTTCACCCTCCAGACAGGGACGACCCTGATGCTGATCAGCAACAACGGCAAGACCATCATCGACACCCTGTCCATCCCGGAGAGCCTTCCGGTAGGATTTTCCGTCCGCAAGACGGCGCAGGACAAAAAGGGAATGGTCTGGAAGACCGAGGCTGAACCCGCCGTCCCTACGCCCGGAGTCATCAACAAAAACGGCAACGAAAAGACCGGCGCCGAGCGGATGGCGGAGCGGGATCCGCACGGATGGATCCTGACCCTCACTTCCATCTCGGTGGTCTTCTCGGCCCTCATCATCCTCTGGATCATCTTCGGCATCTCGGGAAGGGCCTTCCAGCGCCGTGCCGCCAAAGCGGCCCAGCCGGTGAGTGAGCCGATCAAACCCACCGCCATTCCCGACGAAGCGAAGGAATCCGAAACGGCCGCCGCCATCGCCCTGGCCCTGCACCTCTATCTCTCAGAGACCGTCCACGACGCTGAGAGTTTCGTCATCACTGTCAATTCCTCCGGCGCGGAGAATCACTGGCCTTCCCCCGGCCGCAACTTCAGAAAGAAGAAACTATGAAAACATACAGTTTTACCCTTGGCGGCACCCATTACGACGTCACCATTGAAGACATCACCGACGGAAAGGCCTCCGTCTCCGTCAACGGCACGACCTACGAGGTTGCGTTGGACGATATTCCTGTCATCCCGAGCGCTGCACCCGCTCCTACGGCCAAACCGAAGGAATCCGCCGCGCCGAAAGCGGCTCCCGCTGCTGGTGGCCCTACCACGCCCGTCAACTCTCCCCTTCCCGGAGTCATCATCGAGGTCTCCGTCAAGGAGGGCCAGGCCGTGAAAGCCGGGCAGAAGGTAGCCGTTCTCGAAGCGATGAAGATGGAGAACGAGATCACCGCCCCGAAGGACGGCACCGTCACCGCCATCCACGTCGCCAAAGGCGACTCCGTCCTCGAAGGAGCCCTTGTAGTAACGATTGCCTAGGATATGAATCATATTATCGACAGCCTTCAGCAATTCTGGCAGTTCACCGGGTTCGCCAACTGCGCGTGGCAGAACCTCGTGATGATTCTCATCGGCATCGGCTTCGTGACGATCGCCATCCTGAAGGAATGGGAGCCGCTGCTGCTGGTACCGATCGGCTTCGGGATGATCATCGGCAACATTCCGATGTTCCCCGGGCTGAATATCGGCATCTATGAAGACGGATCCGTCCTCAACATCCTCTACCAGGGCGTGCGGCAGGGCTGGTATCCCCCGCTGATCTTCCTCGGCATCGGCGCGATGACCGACTTCTCCGCCCTGATCTCCCAGCCCCGGCTGGTCCTCATCGGAGCGGCCGCGCAAATGGGCATTTTCGGCGCGTACCTGCTGGCCCTCGCCTTCGGCTTCGCGCCCAATGAGGCCGGCGCCATCGGCATCATCGGCGGCGCAGACGGCCCCACGGCCATCTTCCTCAGCTCCAAACTTGCACCGGACCTAATGGGCGCTATCGCCGTCTCGGCCTATTCCTATATGGCCCTGGTTCCCGTGATCCAGCGACCGATTATGCTGGCCCTCACAACGAAGAAAGAGCGCCTGATCGAGATGCCCAAGCCGCGTCCGGTCAGCCAGCGGGAGAAGATCATTTTCCCCATCGCCGGCTTCCTCGTCACGGCTCTTATCGTTCCCTCCGGCCTTCCGCTCCTCGGTATGCTCTTCTTCGGCAACCTGCTGAAAGAAAGCGGCGTCACCCGCCGTCTGGCCGAGACCGCCCGCGGTCCGCTCATCGACGTCGTCACCACGCTGATCGGCCTCACCGTCGGCGCCTCGACCCAGGCCGACAAATTCCTCAGCGGCAAATCCCTGATGATCTTCGGCCTCGGACTCCTGTCGTTCGTCATCGCGACCGCCAGCGGCGTGCTGTTCGTCAAGTTCATCAACATCTTCCTGAAGAAGGGGAACAAGATCAACCCGCTCATCGGCAACGCAGGCGTCTCCGCCGTCCCCGACAGCGCGCGCGTCTCCGAGGTCGTCGGCCGCGAATCCAACCCCAACAACCACCTGCTGATGCAGGCAATGGCCCCCAACGTCGCAGGCGTCATCGGCTCCGCCGTCGCCGCCGGTATCCTACTCGGATTCCTGGGCTAAACGCAGAAAAACGCTCACAACGTGAACCTCATAGAACTGGACCAGCAGGCCTCTTTATGGATAAACAGCTTCCACTGCCCCTTTACAGACGGGATGTGGATGCTGTTTTCCAATATAAAGATATGGTTTCCGTTTTATGCGCTGGTGGTGTTCTTCCTTTTCCGCAATCTGGGCTGGAAAAAGGCCCTGGTGGTACTGGCGTCACTGATTATTACCGTCGTGCTCACAGACCAGATTGCCAATTTGGTGAAGAACGCTGTGATGCGCCCGAGGCCCTGCCATACCCAGTCTCTGCTTGACGCCGGTTTGTGGTGCCCCGCGCCTAAGGGCGGCCCGTACGGTTTCTTCTCCGGCCATGCAAGCAATGTGTTCGGCTTTGCCCTTTGCTCCAGTATCGGCTTTGCCAACAAGAAGGTATCAAAAGCCTACGTCTGGGCGGTGTTCATCTGGGCCGTTCTGGTTGCGCTGAGCCGCGTGTTCCTGGCCGCACACTTTCTGGGCGACATCCTGGTGGGAGCCCTTTTCGGCCTTGCCGTTGGCCTGTTGATGGGGTGGCTGGCCAGGAAAACGATCGGCTGGCTACATCTGAATTAATTACAACCGGATCCGTGCGGCGCCGGAAGTCTTCTTGCGGACCTCACCGGCGACGGAGAGTTCCTCGGCTTCGATATCGCCTGCGCCGTTGACTTCGAAGGAAGCTTCACCGGCCTTACCGGCGAGGTCTACGTCGCCCGCGCCGTTGATCTTGACAAGGACGGCCGTGGCGTTCAGCCCCTTGATGTCAATATCCGCGGCACCGTTGACCGTAAGATCCAGGATTCCGCACTGCAGGCCGTCGAAATCCAATTCCGCCGCGCCACTCACCGAAACGGTGAGATCGCCCGTGAAGTTGAGGGCCGACAGCGACTTGATATCGGCGGCGCCGGTGACATTGATCTTCCTGAGATCAGGCGCTGAGATGCAGATCTGGTATTTCTCGGCCCGGACAGTACGCTGGCCGATGGTTTGGAGGACGAGGACGCTGTCCGTGACGACAAAGTCAAGCGAATCAAAAATATTCTCCTGGGTCGTGACGGTGACCTCCCAGTCATCCGCCTGGGTAAAGCGGACATCCGCTCCCCCGACCACGCTGATGGCGTCGAAGTCCTTCAAGTCCAGCGTACGGGTCTCGACGGGGCCGCTACCCTTAATGGCGTTCTTCCCATTGAAATTGACATTCACATTGAAGCAGGAAGCGCACAGGAGAGCCGCTGCTGCAAGATATACAAGCTTTTTCATAGCAAATTATTGATTAAAAACATTCGTATCAAGTCCGAGCAGGCGAAGGCGCTGCTGAATGGCGGGGACGTCCTTCTCCAGGAATTCCTTCCGCCGCGCGGAAAGGATGGTATCGGGCGCGTCGTCCGCGACAAAATAGCCGATACCCCGCTTGTTGTAAATCACGCCGTCGGCGGTGAGTTTCTCGTAGACGCGCATCATCGTATTGGGGTTCACCCCGATCTCTGCGCCATATTCCCGGACGGAGGGAATGCGGTCTCCCCCCTTGAGGTCCCCGGAAAGAATCCGGTCCGAGATCATCTCCGTGATCTGGAGGTAAATGGGTTTTTCGCTGTGGAAATTCATGGCGCACTAGTGTTGAAGGGTTTTGACGCGGCGCCAGATGCCCCAGCCTAAGCCGAGTGCCAGCAGGCAGCAGAAGACCAGGGTGCCGTTCATTAGGCCGACAACAAGGTGGGCCGCCTGCAGTTCATCCATCTCAAAATGGGGCATCTTGAGCATCAGGATCGGGACCAGCAGGCCGAACAGGATCGAAAGCACCATCGAAAATCCGCACATAATGGCGATTCCCCAGACGATCTTGTGATTCTTGAAGAAGACTCCGCAAAGCAGGAAATACAGGAAATTGCAGATATAGCCGATGATAAAAGCAAAGACCAGGGCGCCGGTCGAAAAAGCGATCGGCGAGGACTCACTCATCTGTCCGAACATATTTATCATCCCGTGATAGGTGCCCCAGAAGCCAGTAATGAGCGCCTTCCCGTAGGTGGGATCGACGAGGCTCAGGAAGCCGTCCAGCAGGAAATACACAAACAGGAACAGGAGCGGAATCACCACGAGGGTCATCAGCAGCATAGAGACGAATTTCTCCGTCCGCGAAGCCGGAACCATCAGCCAGTCGCTGCCCTCCATCTTATCCGTCAGGTAGCCGTAAGTGCGGGCCTGATAGAGTTCCAGGACCGTGAAGGCCACCATCAAAAGCATAAAGCGAACCTCGATCATCGGCGCAGACCAGTGCTGGGTAAAGACCAGGCTGCACAGGACCCAGACCACATAAAGAATCGCCACCGAGCCGCCGATCAGCATGGCTGCCCGGGAATGTTTCCGCCACATCTGCCGGAGATCATACAGGAAATAAGTTCCGAAACGATGGAAGTTGAAAATCTCACTCATAGCTTCAAATATTAGCGGTTAAACATTTGGGAAACAACATCTTTATGCGCGTGCACCGTATTGAAGAAAGCCTCCAGGTTGACCTTGCTTTCTTCGCCGGTCGTATTGGGATAGACCTGGATGCATCCGCCCGGCGTCTGCTCCAGATACAAGGCTCCCGGATGCAGCTCGGTCCCGTAATCGAAGAAGAGCTTTTCCGAAATCTCCTGCAGGGAGGCGTTGCACAGAACGGCCCGGTTGTCGAGAATGATGACCGGATCGATGATGTTCTCCAGGTCGCGGACCTGGTGGGTGGAGATGACGAGCGTCGCGTCTTCGGCCGTATAGCGGGTCACCGCACGGCGGAATTGCGTCTTCGACGGAATATCCAGCCCGTTGGTGGGCTCATCGAAATAATAGTATTTCGCGTTGCACGCGAGCGCGTAGGAGATCCAGGTCTTCTTGAGCTGGCCGGCGGACATCGCATCCATCCGCTGCTCGGGATCCACTTCGAATTCCGTCAGGACGGCGGTGAATTTGTCGGGATCGAAGCCGGAGCGGAGGGCGCCGTTCTCTTTAGCAAAGGAAATAGCGCGCGCGTGAACGGGCGCGACCGTCTCGGGAAGATAGAACTGCTCGCCGAGCAGGGAGGGAAGCCGGTCGAAGGGACGGCGGCCATCCACGTCTATACTCCCCTCCTGGGGCTTTTTAAGCCCGCAGAGGAGCGTCAGCAGCGTGGTCTTGCCCACGCCGTTCTCACCGAGGAGGCCGTAGATGTTGCCACCACGGAGCTCCATCGAGATGTTTGTCAGAACGGGAAATGCCCCGTAACTGAAGCCTAAATTTTCGATTTTAATCATATCTTATTAGTGTATTAGTTTAATAGTACACCGCAAAGGTAGTAATAAAAATCGAACTTCCAAATTTTTTTTGACTTTTTTTACGAAATAGTTGGCGATCTTCCCGGAAAGGAGGAATTAAAACGATTATAATTGTATGATAATCGCCGTCTTTGCCGGAACGGAAGTTTCGTCCGAAAGATGGATCTTCTCCCCCGTCAGGACATCCGTCCCGTCCGCCGGCGCCGGCACAATCTCGGCATAATGCGACCAGGGGACCTGTACGGGAGCCGTTGAATTATTGATAAATACAAAGACCTTCCCGGTATCATTATAGCGGAAATAGGCGTACGTATTGTCCCGCGTCAGGAAATGCCGGGTCTTGCCGTCATGAATGACGGATGCTTCCTTACGCCAGTTGAATAAACGGGCGGTATACTCATAGAGGTCCTCTAAGCCGGCTGCCGCACGTCCTTCCGGGGTGAACAGATCCGTCTCATCCCCTTCCCAGCCTCCCGGGAAATCAACCCGCTTGGCACCGTCGTTCTGCCGGCCGCCGAGGGCCGCAAACAGCATCTCATCCCCGCTGAAAAGCTGGGGAATTCCACGGAGCGTGGCGAGCAGGGCCAACCCGAGCTTCATCCGCGCCGGATCGTGCTGCAAGACATCCCCCATCCGTGAATGGTCGTGATTGGCCATAAAAATCATCATATTCAGGGGATCCGCATAGATATAATCGTGCGCCATCGCGCTATACACCCGTGTCATCCCCTCTCCCCAACCAGGCGTATCCTCGCAAAGGGCCGAAACCATCGCGTCGCGGAGCGGAAAATCCATAATGCAGGGCAGGTGGCTGTCAAATCCGTCCGCATTTTTCGCTCCGCTCTGCCAATAGGCCAACTGGAGAATGTCCGGATCCCAGCACTCTCCGACGATATTCATCCAGGGATACTCCGCCCGGACAGCCGCACACCAGCGGCTCATCGGCCCCGGCTCGTTGTACGGATAGGTATCCACCCGGAAGCCGTCCAATCCCGAGAATTCCGTCCACCAGACGGCCCACTGCTGGAAATACCTGAGCACAAATGGGTTATCGAGATTCATATCCGGCATAGACGGAACGAACCATCCGCTCTCCTGCAGGTTGCGATCGTACTCCGACGCATATGGATCCATATAGGCGGAGAACAACACATTGGTGCCCGTGTATTCCGGGAATGTATGATACCAGTCCTTCATCGGCGGATCCTTCATCCACCAGTGCGCCGTTCCACAATGATTGGTCACGACATCCATAATGACCTTGAGGCCCCGGCTATGACACGAATCCACGAAGGTACGGTACAGTTCATTATCCCCGAAACGGGGGTCGATGCGGTAATAATCCCCGCAGGCATATCCGTGATAGGAAGCCCGTCGCTGGTCATCCAACAGCAGCGGAGTCGGCCAGACCGCCGTCGCCCCCAGGCCGGCAATATAATCCAGATGGTCGATCATCCCCTGCAGATCGCCACCGTGCCGGCCGAAATCCTTGCTCCTGTCTGCCGCTTCCGCCGTCAACGGGGTCGAATCATTGGACGGATTGCCGTTGGCGAACCGATCCGGCATCAGAAGGTAAATCATATCCTTCGCCGAGAAACTCTCACGCGCCCCGCGGGTGCGGGCAGAGAGTCCGTAAGGCACTTTGAACGGCTCTCCGCCGGCTTTCGGAGTAAAAACCAGATAACAAGTCCCAGGGCGGGCAGAGGCCGCAACCTTCACATCCACGAACAGATAATCCGGACTGTCTCCAGGGGTAACCGCCTTCATGGATACACCCGGAAGGCCTTTCAGGGCGACATCATAATCGGCAAGCCGCTCCCCTTTCACCAAAAGTTGCAGGGGCGTTTTCATACCCGTCCACCAGGACGGCGGCTCTACCCGTTCGATCCGTCCTTCGGGCGCATCAGCAACCGAATCGGGATTCCAAACACCATTGCATCCCCACACCAGCAGGAGCAGGGATGCAAGCAGGATGATACTTTTCCGCATAGCTTATCGGGTCAGGACCAGATATCCGCCGGGTTTTACCGGGAGGCTCACCATTCCCTCTGCTTCGTCGCCGGTAAACAGATCTGTATACTTCCCGTCGAGCGATAAGGTTACAGGGGTTTCGGTTTCGTTAAAATTCACCGCGACGATGACCTTGTTGTCGTCTTTCTCGCGGGCAAAGGCATATACGCCGTCCGGTTCGGCGATTTCGACGTAAGTCCCGCCCCGCTCTCCGGCGTCGAGCGCCGGATTGTCGTGCTTGAGCGTCACGAGCTTCTTGAAGAAATCGGTATATTCGTTGTCACTCCAGTCGGTAATGGGGTCTTTCTCAAAGAAAGCCAGACGGCGGCTGAGGCCGATCTCCTGACCGGTATAGATGAGCGCCTGGCTCTTCGGAAGGGTAAAACAGAGGACCGCGCAGGCGTTGGCCGCATCGCCCATCCGCTCGAACTCCGTCCCCTGCCATGAGTTTTCATCGTGGTTGGAAGTGAAGGTAAGCCGGAAAGCCGTTTCCGGGAAGCGTTCCGCATCGCGGACCAGATACGCCTTGATAGCTTCCGGGGAATCCTGATGAGAGGCCACACGATTGAGGATATGATGCAGTTCCCAGGCATAATTCGCATCGAAAGTACTGTCGGGATTGGACAGGTTGACCCGCTCGGCTTCCGCGAGGAAATAGGCCTCGGGATAGTCGGCATTCAGCCCGGGCATCACGCTCTGCCAGAATTTGGCCGGCATCTCGCCGGCGGCGTCGCAGCGGAAGCCGTCCACGCCCTTCTGGAGCCAGAATCGCATACAGCTGTCCTGCGCCGCCCATACGGCCTCGTTCTCATAATTGAGGCTCCGCGTATCGTTCCAGTCATATTCATAGATAGCATTGCCGAGCGAGTCCCGTTCATAGAAATCAGCGGGACGGCCCGTCATCCAGACATGGTCCGGGGCCGTCTGGTTGGCGACCCAGTCGAGGATAACCTTAAAGCCGGCTTCGTGCGCCGCCGCGAGCAGGTGGTCGAAATCCTCCATCGTGCCGAATTCGGGATTGACCTTGCAGTAGTCGGAAATGGCATAATAGGAGCCGAGCGACCCCTTGCGCTCCTCCGAGCCGATCTCATACATCGGCATCAGCCAAAGCACGTCCACGCCGAGTTCCTTCAGGCGGGGCAGCTGGGCCTCCACGCCGGCGAAAGTCCCCTCCGGGGAAAATTGGCGGATATTCACTTCGTAAACGACCGAATCATAGGTCCAGTCAGGATGGTGGAGGGCAGCCTTGCGGCAGCATCCTGCCACGGTCAAAACCGCAGCTGCGGCAATCAGAAATCGTTTCATAGGGGTTAAATCTTGTATACTACCGAAGAATAGGCACCGAGGGTGATGTTCTTGCCCGAAACCGTGACCTCCCCGTTACGGATGAGTTCCCGGATGGTCGAAAAGGATCCGGCCAGGGCGGGAGTGGAAGAGAAATTGTGGAGAACGAGCACCATGTCTCCCTGATAGAGCATCTTCCAGGCGGCAATCTGGGGCGAAGCGGCCGTCACAGGCGTCATCTCCCCGTTGAGAAGGGCCGGAGTACCGTTCCGGAGGGCGGTAAAGGCCCTGTAATGGTTCAGGAGCGAGTTGGCGTCGGCGGCCTGCGCTTCCACGGAGATGGAGGCGGACAGCATATTGTTGTCCACCTTGCCGTTCAAGGCGACCGTGGGGACCGCGCCGGTTCTGGTCCACTTGATGGGAGTACGGACGTATTCGTCGCCGCCGCCCTGGTTGCCGTAATAACCGAGTTCCTCGCCCTGATAAATGAAAGGCTTGCCCGGCGAGGTGAGCAGTACGGCGGCCGCAAGCTTCTCTTTTTCAAGGCTTTTCCCAAGATCTTCCGCGGCGCGGGACTCATCGTGATTGGAGAGCTTGATGGCATCCACATACCCGGCCCGGCGATTCTTGAAACCTTTCCGGAAACCGGCGATGACAGAGGCGAAATCATCGCCCTTTCCAGTGTTGATCCGGTCCTTGAGCGTCCACCAGTAGCTGAAATCGAACATCGAGGGAAGTCCCTTGAAATAAGGCGTCACCACATTCACGTTGGAGAGGCACTCGCCCACCATATAGATGTCGCCCTTGCCTCCGGAAGCCTTCCAAGTCGCATTGCAGTGGTCATACCACTGGGTAAGGAAGGCGACGTTGGCCTCCGTCTGGTTCTGGTAGATCCACTGGACGGCATCCAGGCGCAGGCCGGCCACCCCCATCTTGATCCACTTGTCGGCCGATGCCGCCAGCGCCTTGAAACTCTCCGACGACGACGCTTTGTCATACGGCCCGTAATTGATGTCCGGCATATCTCCGCCGAAGCTGGCGAAATAGTATCCGCCGCCCGGAGAGGAGTACCAGGTGCCCATTCCCGGACTTGTGGCACCGGCATAATTGTCTATAGTCCCCGCCGCCTCGTCCGCCGAAGGATTGTTGGAGAAGACATAATAGCTGCGGTATGGACTTGTGGCAGAAGCATTCGCTTTCTGGAACCACGTATTGCCCGATCCGGAGTGGTTGAGAACGTAATCCATGTATATGGCGATTCCCCTGGCCGACGCCTTGGCAATCAGGTCCTTGAAATCCGACTCCGTGCCGAACTTGGGATTCAGCGTGGAATAATCGGTGACGTTGTACCCGTGATACGATTGGGCTTTCTGTACCGGGGACAGCCACAGGGCCTTCACGCCCAGGGATTCCAGGTAATCCAGATGCTGGACAATCCCCTTCAGGTCGCCCCAGCCGTCGCCGTCACTGTCGGCAAAACTGTAAACGTTGAGCTGATAAGTAATTCCGTTTACGGGGACATCGGGTGCCGAAGACTCCCCCGGACTCACGGGATGGAGCGGCCTGTCATCCTTGCAGGAGAAGGCCAGCAGGCAGCACGCCGCCAGTAAAAACAATTTATTTCTCATAAATCCTGTATTCATAGGCTTCCATATCCAGCATTGTGGGAATGGTGGTGTTTTCCCCGCTCAGCAGATTGGTCACCCGGTCTCCGATGCGTTCCATCGGGGTACGGACAGACACCGCTTTCCCCGTAGGATTCACCACTACGAAAAGGCCCTTGTCACCGACGGCATAATACATCTCCACCAGGGAGCCGGACGAATAGAATTTTGGGGCGGCCGTGCGGAGGGCGGCCGTAGACTTGCGGCAGGAGAGGATTTTCTCAAAGGACTCCGTAAAGGCGGGCTTGGAATTCCAGTTCTGCACATTGACATTGAAGAAAGAAAGAGCCGTGTTACAGGCTATTTCCTGGGAACTGTAGACAAGGCCTCCTTCCCCGCAGAAAGCCATAATGGCCGTGGCGGCCAACACTCCCGCTTCGCTCTTGTATTCCGATACGGGCGACTGTTCTGAAGCCTGGTCGTGATTGGTAATAAAACGCATGATGTGCTTCCCCTCCGGCAGCGAGGCAGACTCGGCCGAAAGGGATGCCAGGAAGTCCGCAATAGAGCCACCGTCAAACAGGGCTTTGAGCGCCGTCTTGAACGGCCACCCGTAGATATAGTCGAAGCCGTCGTCAAAAAAAGAACGGTCCCGGCTCTCGGCCAGGAAAAGGGCATCTTTCTTCTTCTCCCTGACGGAAGAAATGGCATCTTTCCAGAAATAGTGCGGGACTCCGTCGGCATAGTCACAGCGGAAACCGTCTACGTCAGCCTCGGTGATCCAATAGAGCATCGCCTCCTTCATGGCATCGCGCATCGGCTCCGACAGATAATTCAGGTCGGCCACATCGTTCCATCCCATCCCCTTCGGGGAAATGATGACCCCGCCCTCCTGCGTATACCAGCCCGGATGTTCCGTAATCCAGGCATGGTCCCAGGAGGTATGGTTGGCCACCCAGTCCATAATGACCTTCATATCCCTGGCGTGTGCTTTCTGTACCAGCGACTTCAAGTCGGCCAGCGTTCCGTAGGTGCTGTTGACGCTCTTGTAGTCGCGGATGCAGTACGGCGATCCGACCGCATTCTTCTGGCCGAACTCGTGGATCGGCATCAGCCAGAGAACATCACAGCCCATCCCCTTGATGCGGTCGAGCTGCCCCTCGATGGCGGAGAGGCTTTTCGTGGAAGCAAACAGTTTGGGATTGGCCTCGTAGAACATGGGCTGCCCTTCCGCCGTTGCGGCAGAAGAGCCGTTCCCGCCGCCCGAGGGCTGGTCGGAGGGCTTGCAACCGAACAGGAAGAGCGTCAGGAGGGCCGCAAGGATGAAACGGTATGACTTCATAGGAAATAAAAAGGGAGGGCAGGTGGGATCCCCTGCCCTCCCGGATAAAGTTAATTATTCAATCGGAGTAGCCGACAAGTCCGCGTTGAGCGTGAGGAACACATCCTCGGCGGACGTGAAGGTCACGGCGTCGAACTGGTTGCCGTCACCGCCGTTGCCGTTGTTGAAGATCAGATGCATCTCGATACCGGGTTCCGGAATCTCGAAGTACAGATACTCGGTCCCATTGACGGTCTGCTTGCCGCCGGACACCGATCCGGGCCAGCCGCCAAAGGCCTCGTAAGTACCCCAGGAATACAGGTGAAGATCAGCATCGGCCCAGCCGGTGTTGTTAATCACGAAGACCCGGGCCTTCGGAACAGCAAGTTCCTCGCAGGCGAAATCCTTGATCAGGAACCAGTGATCTTCACCCGTCTCAATCGTGCAGGCATCAAACTGATGGCCGTCGCCGCCCTCACCATCGTTGAAAATCAGGTGGGCTTCCTTGTGGGCGTCTGCCGCAGCGATGTCGAAGCGGGCCCACTTGTAACCACCGATCTTGACGGTCGCACTGGCCACGGCACCGGCCCAGCCGCCGAAGATCTCGGAGGTGCCCCATGCATACAAGTGCAGGTTTTCACCCCAACCCATTTCATCCCGGACATACAGGCTGGAGGCGTTGTACTCCAGCGCTTCGTCGATGACGGTCTGGGTCCCGAGGAGATAGAAGCGGTCCTTGTCGAGCTTGAGCGTGGTCTCGATGCGGTTGACGGCATCGTCCTCGTCGGAATGGAAGATGGCGCCGACATCCGTCTTCCCGCTGAGGTTGCGCGGAGCAGTAAACATCAGGTAGTTGGTGCCGTTGAAGTTGACCATTTCGCCGGTAATGCCAGGCCACTCCGTAGAGACGTCGTCCTTCCACATGTGCAGATACAGCGTACCGGGCCAGTGGCGCTCGTCCGTGAGGAAGATGCGGGTCGGATCGGCAGGCGCTGTTGACAGAATCGTAGCTTCCGTAGCGGTAATCTTGAAAGCGACGCTGCCGTCAATCTTGACATCATTGACCTGGACACGGTTTTCACCGTCATTCTCGTCGGAATGGGCGATGAAGCTGATGGTCTTGCCATTGATCTCGCCGGGAAGGGCGAATATCTTATAGGTGACACCGTCGATCTCCTCGGTGGAGGAAACCGCCAGACCCGGCCACTCGGTGCCGTAACCATCCGTCCAGAGATGGACGTACAGGTTGCCGGGCCAGGAAGTTTCATCCTGGATATAGAGGTTGTAGCCGGGCGTAGGATAGACCGGTTCCGGCTCGGGAATCTCGCCGAGTTCGGCCTTCTTCTCCATGCCCGGGTTCTTGAGGACCTCGCAGCCGTCGGCCGTTACCTTGAAGAAGTAATCCGCATTCTCGAAGGTCACCACAGGCTCCTGATCACCGGGCGTCTGGGCGCCGTTGCCATTGTTGTTGAAGATTAGGTGCTCATTAAGCTGGTTAGCTTCGGGACCGAGTTCGAAATACTTGTAGGTGACGCCGCCGAGTTCCTCGGTACCCGCTACGGCAATGCCGGGCCAGGCGCCGCCGAGGTCGTTCTTGTCGCCATACATATACAGATGGACTTCCTGGTCACCCTCCCAGCCGGTGTTGTCGATGATGTACACGCGGAAGTTGAGGTGATCGGGCAGCTCGACCAGCGGACGGACGATGAAGTCGTTGGACCAGGCACCGGCCATATACACATTGTAGCCCTGACCGGTAACGGCGTTGAGCGTATGTTTGGGCTCCTCGTTGAGCGGAGTCACCTCGTGACCCTTGTCGACGGCCACGAAACGGAATCCGTCCGCGAGGGTCTTCCCCTCGGCGAAGCGGGTGGGATCGAGATACACGCCCCATTTGCGCGAAATGGTCGCGCTCTGCTCAAGCGGGTATTCCGGCTTGACACCCACCACGGAAGCGGAGTCGCCGATCGCCGGGCCGATGATATAGATCTCATCGCCTGCAATGATGCCGGCAGGTGCGATGGCCTCGATCAGGATCATCCCCTCCTTGGCCTCAAAAGCCGGTTTCTCGTGGCTGAAGGTGATCTCCTCAGGAGCGCAGCTCGCAAAGGCGGCACCAAGCGCAAAGAGCAAGGATAAAGTTTTGAATATCTTTTTCATAATTCACGCACGATTAATAGTTGGGATTCTGTTCGAGTCCGGTATTGACGGTAAGGGCCGAAGTCGGAAGAGGATACCACTCGTACTTGCGGTTACGCGCGGCCGGGAATCCTTCGAAACAACGGCCGAAGAACCACCACTGACCCTGGGTGAACTTGTCGAAGCGGCGAAGGTCGGTACGCCTTCTCTCGCCTTCTCCGAGGAATTCGAGGCCCCATTCGCTCAGCAGCCAGTCCTTGTCGAAAGCAGTGAAACCGGGACCGGGCGTGTCCTGCACTTCCTGCCAGTCGGCGGCATTGTAATAGCGTTTGCGGACGGAATTGACCAGAGTCTTGGCATCCGAGGTGGTCGAGACTCCGTTGAGGTTGCATTCCGCCAGCATATAGACCACCTCGGCGAGGCGCATCTGGACATCATCGATATTGATAAAGTTGATCCCGCAGGCATCCGGATAGATCGGATAGCGGATCAGGCGGTAACCGGAGTTGGTCTCGCCCCAGCGCGGGGACATCACAGCCTCCAGGTCGTGGCCGTTGCCCAGGAAAGAGCCCACCTGGTCGACATAGACCAGATCCTGTCCCGGACGGTCGGCGTCAGCCTCGGCGGCCTTGTTGGTTCCGTAAATATACTGGGGACCCATCAGGAACAGACCGCTCCAGGTACCGTCCTCCTTGCAGACAAACGGACCGCGGCGGATATCCTTCTTGTTCATCCTCTCGTACACGGCACCCAGCTTGTCGCCATATTCGCTCACGAAACTCTTGCCTCCATCGGTACCGCCGGTAGGCTGAACCTTGCCGGTATTGTCGAAGGAAGGGGCTATGATGACGCAGTTCCAGGCACCGGCATTGGGATGGCTGCCGGAGAAGCCAAGGATGTCGAGGGAGTTGTAGGCGAGCATCGGGAATACGCGCATGTTATAGGCGTTGGAAGGCGTATTGGCCAGATCCCACGCATAGGCGAAAATGATTTCCTTGCACTTCTCGTTGCCGTCGCTGTAAATCTCGCGATAATCCTCGGCGAGAGAATATTTGCCGTATTTGCCCTCGAGGATGTCCTCGCAGATCTCGGCGCAATCCGAATAATGATCCTCGCCGATATACACCTTGGCATTGATCAGGAGACGGGCCTTGAGGACGCGGTTCGCAGCCTGGTTCATATGGTTCACATCGTTGAGCGGAAGCGCTTCGAGCGACTCGTCCAACTCCTTGGAAATGAAGTTGAAGATGCTCTTGCAGCCGCCCTCGAAGGAGCCTTGCACCTTGGACTCGGACTGAGGGAGGTCGACGGTCTCTTCGGCCGCCTTGGTGTTGAGCGGAAGCACGCCGCCCCAGAGGTCGAATATCTTCAGGTAAGACCAGGCACGGAGCGTGCGGGCCTCGGCCTCATAAGCGGCCAGTTTCTCGTCGGAAATCCCGAAATCTTCACCGGTCTTGCCCTTGATATCATAAAGGAGCTGGTTGCAAAGGCCGATGGTACTCCAGGTCCCGGTCCAGGCATTGCGGATGATGACCGATTCCGGCGTCCAGGTATGGGTCGAAAGGACGAATTTCTCGCCTTCGTCATATCCCCAGGCGCCACCGTTCCAGACGCGCCAGGCAACCTGGTCGGCAGAATACTCGTTGAGGCCGAAGAAGTGCTCCACAGGGGTCTGTGCCTCGTAATAAATCGAAGCCAGGGCGCTCTGGAGACCGACCTCACCATGATAGAAGGCATCTTTGTCGAGTCTGTCGAAAGCCTTCTCTTCGAGATTGAAGCAAGCGGTCACGGCCATTGCCGCCGCGATAACCGCCATTATTTTGATCGTGTTCTTCATAATCAGTAAGCATTAGAAGGTTGCGACAACGCCGAGTGAGAGCTGGAACGCAAGCGGATAAGCACCGTTGGTGTCCACGCTCGGGGTCAGGCCCACGGAATTGACGGCAGAAGGATCCGTTCCCTCGTAAGAGGTGAGGGTGAAGATGTTCTTGGCCGACAGATAGAGACGGAGACGCTCGACATATTTCCAGTTTTCCGTATTGAAGTTATAGCCGAGGGTGGCGTTGGAAAGCTTGAAATAATCGCCCCTGGAGAGGAAGAAGTCGGAGAACTGTCCGCCAGCGGTCACGATGTCGCCGTACTTGGTATAAGCGGTGCGATAGACGTTGCCGCCGCCGTTCATGCCCTGGAGGCCCATGCCGTAGAGACGCATGTTGAAGATCTCGTAGCAGAAGGCGCCGTTGAAGGCGAGGTTCAGGTCAAAGCCCTTGTAGCGGAAGGTGTTGTTCCAGTTGAGGAACACCTTCGGGGCGCCGTTGCCGATATAGCGCTTCCAGGAAGCGTCGGCCTGGGAGGCGTCCACGAGGTTGCCCTCGTTGTCGTAGACCTGGATTTCACCGGCCGCGGAGACTCCGCCGTAATGGTAGCCATAGAACTGGCCGACCTTGCTGTTTTCGGTGGTGCGGAACAGGTATTCGCTGGTTCCGACGCCCGGTTTCTGGTAGAGGTCTACCCAGGATGCGTTGTAGAGGTCGTTGGACAGTTTCTTGAGGGTGGTCTCGCCGTAGGAGAGGTTGACCCCGGTCGTCCACTGGAAGCCGTCCTTCTTGTTGAAGACGTCAAAATCCAGGGACAGTTCGATACCCATATTGTCGGTCGTACCCACATTCACGAGAATGCTGTTGTGGATGAACGGCGGCTGGGGAGCCGTATAGGTGTAAAGCAGATCCTGCGACTGACGGTCGAACAGGTCGATGCTACCCCGCAGGCGGTTGCCCAGGAGGACGAAGTCGATACCGAAGTTGATGCTCTGGAGCTTCTCCCAACCGAGGTTCGGATTGGCGTTCAGGGAAGGATAGAATCCGGTCACCCAGGATCCGTTGTACGGATAGGCACCGTGGGCGGAGTAGGTCTGGATGGACTGGTAGGAGCCGAAGCCGGAACGCCCGGTGACACCGAAGGAGATACGGGGCTTGAGGCTCTGGACGACGCGGGAAGCACCCTTCATGAATTCCATATTGGCCATTTCCCAGGCGAGGGATACGGCGGGGAAATGACCCCACTTGTTGTTCTGGCCGAACTTGGTGGATCCTTCCATACGGTAGGATGCCGACGCGTAGATGAGGTTCTTCCAATTATAGTTCACACGCGCGAAGACGCCGACGAGCCGGTAAGATTCCTTGCCCGACCACATGTCAGCCTCTCCCTTGGCCAGTGCGGTACCGCCGCCGAGCTGGTTGTAGACGAGCTCGTCGAAAACGTAACCCTGGTTCTTGGCGCCGAAGCTCTCGGAGACGAATTCCTCGTAGGAATAGCCGGCGACAGCCTGGAGGGTATGGTCCTGGAGCGACAGGGTGTAGTTCCACAGCCATTCGAGGTTGTGCGTGGTGTACTTATAGTGGTTGATGCTGGCCTCGCCCTTGTAGCCGCCCCAGTAAGAGTTGCCGGAATCGGTAGGCGTGTACCAGTTGGTCTTGTAGTCGTTGTAGTTGAGCGAGTAAGTGAGCGACGTCGAAAGCAGGTGCTTGTCGTTCTGGATGATGTTCACCTTGGCCGCGGCCGAAGCGAGCAAGTAGGTACGGGCTCCGTTGGAGGTATTCTCCAGCATCTGCTTGTACGGGTTCTTCGCATTGGTCGGGGAGGTCGGCTGGTAGTAGCTGCCGTCCGGGTTGTAAACACCCATCGTCGGGTTCATCGAGAGGGCGGTGTCAAACATGCCGTCATCGCCGTACGTTTCCTTGACGCGGCGGACGTTGGCATTGACGTTGAACTGGAGGCGGTTCTTGAGGATTTTCTGCTCCACGCCGAGGCGGGCGCCGTACTCGCGGCGGGCGTCGACGAGATCCAGACCGGTCGCATCCTTGAAGTTGACGGAGGCGTTGTAAGAACCGGTTTCGGTAGCGCCGTCAATGGAGATGTACTGGTTGACATCATAGGAGAACTTCCTGAGGAGCATCCTGTACCAGTCCGTGCTGTAGCCGTAGTCATTACCGCGCAGCGAGCGGCGGAATTCATCCGGGGTCAGCACCTGGGGAATGTCCTTGGCAAAGTTGGCACCGAAATAGGAATCGTAGGTCACGTGGGCGCGGCCCAGTTCGGAAGATCCCTTCTTGGTGGTGACGAGAATGACACCGTTGGCACCCCGGGTACCATAAATGGCCGAGGAAGCCGCATCCTTGAGGACCGTCATGGACTCGATGTCCTGCGGAGCCAGGTTGCGGATGTTGCCGCCGGGAACGCCGTCGATGATCACGAGCGGATCATTGCCGGCCTGGAGAGAAGTCGCACCGCGGATCTGGAGATTGGCGCCGGAGTTCGGGTTACCGGCTGCCGTCGTAGAGACGTTCAAACCGGCGACCTTACCGGTCAGCATCTCCATCGGGCTGCTGACGCTTCCCTGGAGGAAGTCTTCCTTGCCGACCTGTACGATCGAGGAGGAGAGCTCCTTCTTGGAAAGGGTGCCGTAGCCGATGACCACCACGTCATCCAGGAACTCGGAATCCTCTGAAAGAAGAATGGTCGCGGGAACGGCAGAAGCCGCAAATGTCTGCGTGGCATAGCCGATGCAGCTGAATTCCACGGTCGCGGATGCACTGGAAACTGTGAGAACGAAGTCGCCGTCGATGCCGGTCGAGACACCGTTGGTGGTGCCTTGTTCTATGACCGTGGCGCCGATCACCGGCCCCTGTGCATCAACCACGACTCCTTTAACCTGATACCCGCCTTGGGCGGATACGGATGTGCTGAACAGCCCTCCTGCAAGAAGGGCCACAGCCACTGCGGTTAAAATTCTTTTCATCAGAATGGTTAGTTGATTGATATTATAATTGGTTGGTTGGTTTTGCATGTATGGCAAGTACGCTCACGGCGCCGAGCACCAGGAATAACCCCGCGACGATGAACATCGAGCTCTGGGCGCCTCCGACGAGCCTCAGCACGAGCCCGCCCGTGGCTGCAGCGACGATCTGCGGCAGGCAGATCGTGCCGTTGAACAGGCCGAGGTAGCTTCCCATATAAGGATTGCCCTCCAGCGCATTGGTCAGGAGGGTAAACGGCAGGGCAAGCATCGCAGCCCAGGCGGTGCCGATCAGGAAATACGCCCCGCAGGCGACATACTGATTGTGAATGAAGGCCACGCCGACAAATCCGGCGGCGCCGATCAGCAGGCTGACGATATACGCCACCTTCAGGTTCCTGAACCGGGGCAGGACCAGGGCCCAGAGGATGGCCCCGACCGCCTGCATGGCGAAGACGACGCCCACCCAGTTGCCGGCAGCCTGGTAATCGGCGGAAGCCGTATCGGTCACGCCGTTCCAGCAGTTGAAGGCCAGGGCACCGTTGGAATACGTCCACATATAGAGGAAGGCGGACCAGCAGAAGAACTGCACGAGACCCACCGTCCAGAAGGTCGCAGGGGCCTTGAAGAGGAGGCGGATCAAGCCGTCGCCTTTGGATGCCCGGTCATAGCCGGGCATGACGGAGGAACCGGTCTTTTCGTCATGGCCGACCTGATCGGCCATCTTGATGCCGTGGAACGCCGCATATTCTGCCGGAGGCATTTCCCGGACCTTGAAGAAGGTATAGAGCACGCAGGCGATGAGAATGGCCGCTCCCACGTAGAAGGACGTCACCACAGAGGCGGGCACGACGCCTTCCGGAGCCTCATTGGCAATACCGATCCAGGTGAAGGAAATCGGCAGGAGGTAGCCCACCAGGCTGCCTGCGTTGCAGAGGAAGCTCTGGCTGGCATAGGCCTTGGCTTTCTGCTCCTCCCCTACCATATCGCCCACCATCATCTTGAAGGGCTGCATCGCCACATTGATGGAGGTGTCGAGGAAGATCAGCGAGAAGAGGCCGAACCACATCGCCATGTTGAGTCCGAGGAATACCCGGGTGGAGAAATGCAGGCTTCCGGCATTGGGCAGGAAGATCATCACCAGCACGGCAATCAGGGCGCCGACGATCAGGTACGGCTTGCGGCGGCCGATCCGGCACCAGGTGCGGTCGGACCATTTGCCGATGAGCGGCTGGACGATCAGTCCCATCAGCGGCGGCAGGATCCAGAAGAAACTGAGCTGGTGCGGATCCGCCCCCAGCGTGGCGAAAATACGGGAAATATTGGCGCTCTGGAGGGCGTAGGCGATCTGGACGCCGAAGAACCCGAAGCTCAGGTTCCACATTTCCCAGAAAGACAGGTGTTTACTTTTTTCCATCGTCAGTTTTAGTGTTCTTCTCCCGCGCATTATGTGGCGTGCACGCGAAAGATTCGCTAATTTATGGACAATTTTTCACATAGCCAAATTTCAGGGGGATTTTTTCACCTAAACCCCGCGTGCTGAATCCCTTACGAGCGAGCGGATGTGCGTGCAGAGGCGCTCGTCGGCGATGAGTTCTTCCAGGGTTTTGTGCATCCGGTACCGCCAGTAATGCCGCGCTATGGCCGGAATGTTGATCCGCTCGTCGGCCGGGTCGCCCGCATAACGGACATCCCCGTCTATGGCGAGATAATCCTGCAGCGGCAGGATACAGAGCATCGCAGGCGAGCGGAGATGCTGCCGGATGATGATTTCCGCCGCCCACGGCTCGCAGAAATAAGGGGCGTCTCCCCCGCAGAACATCTGCTGGTTGTAGAACTTCTGGGTGAGTTCGCGATCCTCCTCCCACCAGGCCCGCAGCGGGGACGTATCGTGCGTACCCGTTGCGCAGACGCAGAAGTATGGATACCGGGACGGATCGGCGAAGTCCTCCTTCGGATCCTTCGGCATCCGCTGGATCTCGAGACTGAGGATATTCAGCTCATCCATCACCGAAGCGACGCAGTCCGGAATCATTCCGAGGTCTTCCCCGCAGGAAAGCATCCCCGTGGAGCGCATCAGTGCGGGAAGCTTGCGCATCGCGCTCTCCCGCCAGAAGTCGTTGTGACGATGATAGAAGAAGTCGTTGTAGAGCTCGTTGAAACGGTCTTTCTGCCAGGCTTCGAGCCGCTCGTAGGTCTGCGTATGCTGGGCGCCGATCCGGGGGTGATAGTACCCCTTCTTACGGGGATCCTCGATGAAGAGGACATCGGTCTCGTCCTCCGGGGACGGTGTAATGTACATCCCGCCCGAGAGGTCAAATCCCATTCCCCGAAGCTCTTCCCCGCTGTACGGGAGGGCCGGGGAGAAATGCCCCATCAGCCCGCTCTTGTGCGGAACGGGGATCTCCCAGATCCGGAAGAATCCGAGGATATGGTCGATCCGGTAGGCGTCAAAATATTCGTTCATCTTGCGCAGGCGCTCTTTCCACCAGGCAAAACCTGTCTCTTCCATCTTATCCCAGTTGTAGGTCGGGAAGCCCCAGTTCTGGCCGTCTGCGCTGAACGCATCCGGCGGGGCGCCCGCCTGCATATCGAGGTTGAAGAGTTGCGGCGAGGTCCAGGCGTCAGCGCTGTTGCGGCTCACTCCGATGGGAAGATCTCCCTTGATGGCCACCTTATGGCTGTGGGCGTAGGCCACGGCCTCCTTAAGTTGAACATCCAGGCAGTATTGGATCCAGCACCAGAAGCCCACTTCTTCTTCGTGCGCAAGAGCGTAGTCCTCGGCTTTCTTTCTGGAATATTTGGCGTATTCACCCCACTGCGAGAAGTCCACGGTGCCCTTCTTGTCGCGGAGGCAGCAGAAAACGGCATACGGAATGAGCCAGAAACTGTTGGCATTCACGAATTCCTTGTACTCCGGCGCTGCCGTCAGTTCCCCGCCTTTCTCCGTATAGACTTTCCGGAGCAGATTGTATTTCGCCGTCCCCACTTTCTCATAATCGACCCGCGGAAGAGCGTTGAGGCTGTCGCGCATCTCGCGGTAGGCCTTATCGACGCGCACGCCGGCATCAGGGAGATATATGAACTGCGGATGCAGGGCGAAGGACGACACGGCGTTGTAGGGGTAGGAATCCTGCCAGGTGTGCGACATCGTGGTGTCGTTGACAGGCAGGAGCTGAATCACGTTCTGCCCGGTAGCCACGGCCCAGTCGACCATCTTCTTGAGGTCGTGGAATTCGCCGACGCCGAAGCTGTCGGCCGTCCGGAGCGAGAAGACCGGGATGGCCGTGCCCGCCCCACGCCAGGGCAGCGTGCGGAATTTGGGAACGATGTCTTCGACCACCAGGGCCGTCCCCTTCGGGGGAATCTCTCCGCTGTAGTGGTTCTGCCCCTCTTCCCAAAGGATGAACCCCTTGGTCTTGCGGTCGACGATGACGTATTTATACTCGAAGGGCTCCGCAGCGTCCAGCCCGATTTCCCAGTAAGGGAAACGGCTGTCGTCCAGGATGTTGACCTTCTTCCAGTTCCCGAGCGCGCGACCGCTGCCGGTGACGGCGAGGGCTTCTCCGGGGCGGATTTCCGGAGCCGTTGTACGAAGGATGACATTACCCTTCGCTTCCTTCGGATCTGCCGGCTCCCGGCCGAAAATGACATCCTTGAAAGCGGACGACCAGAAGGTCGAATTGGACGGCCGGGCCATCCACCTGTCGCGGACGACGGCCTCGCGGATGCCATCCGAAAGGCGCAGGGAATGAGCGCGCCACTCGGTGCGGACGGTCTTCCCGTCGCGGTTGACTTCGTAGGAATATTGCTGTCCTTTGCGGATCTCATAGCCTGACAGGGATGTTTCCCACATCCCGTCACCGGTGTACCGCATTCCGAAACTGCGTTTCCCGATCCGGAGAATCATCTGCTCTCCCCATACGGTACGGTACTCCAGGGAAAAATGAATGGTCATAGTTTTGTGTTTCAATTGGTAAAGCAAATATAACGTTTTTTTCGTTACGTTGTCATCCGCCGATCGTGCTGCCGGTGCAGAGCGAAAAATACGTGCCTCTAAGGGCGAGAAGTTCCTCGTGCTTGCCGCGCTCGATGATGCGGCCGTGATCCAGAACCATAATATAATCGGCATTGCGCACCGTCGAGAGGCGGTGGGCGATGACAAAGGTCGTGCGCCCCTTCATAATGCTGTCCATACTCCGCTGGATGAGCCGTTCCGTGCGCGTATCGATGGAAGAGGTCGCCTCGTCCAGAATCAGCACCGGCGGATCGGCCACGGCGGCCCGGGCGATCGAAAGGAGCTGCCGCTCGCCCTGGCTCAGGTTTCCTCCGTCTGCCGACAGAACGGTATTGTACCCCTGTGGGAGCCTTCGGATGAAGGAATCGGCATAGACGCTCCGGGCCGCGGCGATGCACTCCTCGTCGGTGGCATCCAGCCGGCCGTAGCGGATATTCTCCAGCACCGTTCCCGAGAAGAGGCGCGTCTCCTGCAGGACGATGCCGAGCGAGGAGCGGAGCGAATCCTTGGCGATGTCCCGGACGTCAATCCCGTCGCAGGTAACCGTTCCGTCCTCGATCTCGTAGAATCGGTTAATGAGGTTGGTGATGGTGGTCTTGCCCGCTCCCGTGCCGCCGACGAAGGCAATCTTCTGGCCGGGATATGCCGTGAGGGTAATATCCGTCAGGACCTGCTTCCCTTTCACATAGCTGAAATCTACATCCTGCAGGGAAACAAGCCCTTCCAGCGGCCGCGCCGTCCCGTCGGGGCTGCGCCACTGCCACTGGCGTTGCGCCACCTTCTCCAGCGTTACCTTTCCCTCATCCACCTCCGGCGTCTCATCCAGCAGGGCGTATAGCCGGTCCGTTCCGGCGGAAGCCATCACGATGCTGTTGATCTCGTTGGAAATCTGCGACACAGGACGGGTGAAATTCCGTTGCAACGTGAGGAACGCGACGATCGTGCCGAGGGTCAGGACATCGCCCTTGATGGCCAGCAGGGCGCCGACCACCGCCAGGAGCACGTAGCAGAATTCCGCGATATTGCCGTTGATGGGCATAATCACGTTGGATATCTTGTTGGCGTTGAAGACGCTCCGGCGAAGCTGCTCATTGAGACCGGCAAAGGCCGTCTCCGCCTGCTCCTCGTGGCAGAAGACCTTCACCACCCGCTGCCCGGAAACCATCTCCTCGATGAAGCCGTTGACCTCCCCGAGGCGCTTCTGGCGCTCGGTGAAATACTTCTTCGACCGCTTCCCCAGCAGGCGCGTCACCCAGTACATAAGGGCCGCCATCACGACGGCGATGCCCGTGAGCGGCAGGCTCAGCACCACCATACTGATAAAGGTGGCGGTAATGGTGATCAGCGATTTGAACAGATTGGGAACGCTGTTGCCGATGACCTGCCGGAGCGTGTCGATGTCGTTGGTGTAGACCGACATAATGTCGCCGTGACTGTGCGAATCGAAGTAGCTGAGCGGAAGGCGCTCCATCCGGGTGAAGGCCTGGGAACGGAGGCCTTTCATCGTGCCCTGCCCGACGAAGATCATCAGAAGAGTCTGCACATAGCCGGCGACGATGCCGATCAGCAGGACGGCGCCGAGCTTCCACAAGGCCTCGGCCAGCGGGCCGAAATCCGGGGCGATGAATTTGTCGACGAGCTGCTTGGTAAAGAGCGAAGCCGCCAGCGAAATCACGGAGGACACCGCAATGCAAAGCAGTGCAAATCCGATCTTTATCTTATAGTGCTTAAAGACATATTTGAAGAGGCGCCAAACCGTCTTGGACTGCTTCAGGTCTCTGAGCGTCGCGCCTGTCTGCTGCGGCCGCTGCCGCATTCCCATTCCCGGTGCGCTCATTTTCGGCCCTCCCCTTTTTCGTCGAAATCGCCCTCGCCCGACGACTGCATCTCATAGATTTCCCGGTACACCGGACAGGTCTCCAGCAGGCGGTCGTGGCTGTCGTATCCGATAACCTTTCCGCCCTCCAGCACAAGGATGCGATCCGCCTCTTTGATGGAAAGAATCCGCTGCGAGATGATGATCTTGGTAACACCGGGCAGCTTCTCCGCGAAAGAACGGCGGATCAGGGCGTCGGTGGCCGTATCGACGGCCGAAGTAGCGTCGTCCAGCACCAGCACTTTGGGGCGCTTCAGCAGCGCCCGGGCGATGCAGAGCCGCTGCCGCTGGCCGCCGGAGAGATTGGCCCCGCCCTGCTCCAGCAGGGAATGGTAGCCTTCGGGCATCTCCCGGACAAATCCGTCCGCAGCCGCAAGGGCACAGGCCTCCGCGCATTCCTCCTCCGTAGCGTCGGGATTGCCCCACCGGAGGTTGTCCAGCACCGTTCCGGAGAACAGCGTGCTCTTCTGCAGCACATTCGCCACATTATGGCGCAGCACCTGCATCGAATATTCCCGCACGTCGCGCCCGCCGACCTTGACAACTCCTTCCGTCACGTCATAGAGCCGTGACACCAGGCTCCCGACGGTCGACTTGCCGCTGCCGGTCCCACCGATAATCCCCACCGTCTCCCCCGCCGCAACGCGGAACGACACATCCTGCAACGCATAGTCCATGGTTGGTGAGCTTGTCGAACCACCGTATGAGAACGACACTCCCTCAAACTCCACGCTACCGTCCTTCACCTCCATTATAGGCTCCGACGGGTCAGCCATATCCGGCTCCTCCGTGATCACCTCGGCGATCCGCGCCCCGCTCGCCGCACTCTGCGTGAGCTGCACGATGATCATCGACAGCATCATCAGGGCCGACATAATGGTCATGATATAGCTAAAAAGCGACGTTAATTGACCGGTCGTAAGACTCCCTTCCACAATAAAATGCGCACCCCACCAGCTAACCGCAATAATGCAGGCGTTCACCACGAGGTTCATCACCGGATGGTTGAGCGCCATCAGCGATTCCGCTTTCACATTGAGGGTATAGAGCGACAGGGCGGCCTTATCGAATTTGGAGATTTCGTGGTTCTCCCGGACGAAGGCCTTTACCACACGGATAGCGCTCACATTCTCCTGCACCACCCCGTTGAGGGCGTCGTAGCGCTCGAAAATCTGCTTGAAAAGCTTCGCCGCCCGGCTGATCAGAATGGAGAGGAAAACCGACAGCACCAGCATCGCCGCCAGGAAGATGAGGCTTAGTTTCAGGTTGATAAACAGGCACATCGCCAGGGCCGACACCATATTGAGCGGCGCCCGAAACGACGTGCGGAGCAGCATCTGGAAGGCACTCTGGACGTTGCTCACGTCGGTCGTCATCCGGGTCACGAGCCCCGCCGTGGAGAATTTGTCGATATCCGAAAAAGAGAATCGCTGAATGTTGCGGTACATAGCGGTCCGGAGATTGGCCGCCAGCCCCGTGCTGCTGTACGCCGCGAACCCCCCGGCAAGCACGCCGAACAGGAGGCTCAGCAGCGCCATCCCGACCATAATCGCCCCATAGCGGTACACCTCCGAAAGGTTCCCGGCCGTAATCCCTTTATCGATGAGCGACGCCGTCACATACGGAATCAGTACACCCATCACCACCTCGGCCGTCGTCCATACGGGCGTCAGCCACGCGGCCCACTTGTACTGCCGCACCTCCCGGAGTAGTATTTTAAGCAATTATAACTTGTCCGCGATAAAATTGCACACCTCCGTCCCGGCCTTCTTGCGGGCGGCTCCGGCGAGTTTGTGCGTAGCGCCGTCGAGCGGCACCAGGGAGCCCTCAGGGAGCAACTGGGCCAACTTGGCCGCATAGTCGTAGGACGTGATCTCGTCCGACGTGCCGTGGATGACAAGCGTCGGCTCAGCCACCTTGGAGGCCTTCTTCAGCGGATCGAAGTCACGGGAAGCCTTGTAGAAGCCCTTGCCCAGGACGATGTAGCCCTTATCCACCACGGTGGGAATATCCTTCACCTTCGGATAGAGCTGCTTGCTCTCATCCGCGCGATGGATTTCCGCACCGATGAGCGCCATTCCCTTCACCGAAACCTTCTGCGCGGCAAGCAGGGCGGCATATCCGCCGAACCCCTCACCGACGAGGAAAACCTTCCCGCTCTGGACGTAATGGACCTTCTTCAGTCCCTTCAGCACAGCCGCGATGTCGGAGGCCTCGGTCTCAACGTTCATCCCAGTGGTCTCCAGCCCCGTACTTTTCGTAGTCTTGTTCCCGCCCCGGAAATCGAAGGCGTAGGCCACCCAGCCCTTGGAGGCGAACAGGCGGCAGAGGTCGTCCCCCGCGCTGCGGTCGGCAGCGAGCGGATGACAGTAGACAATCACTGGAAACTTCTTTTCATCGATGACAGGCCGGTAGACCGTCCCGGAAATGTAGTCGTCCTTTTCGTAGAAGCCGAGCTCTTCGACCTCCACCTTGATCTTGGATCCCTCCCCGTCGACAGACACCGTCTTCCGGGGATTGAAGTCCTTCAGGAAGAACCATCCCAGTCCGCCCAGCAGGGCGACCAGGACGGCACTCACGATCGATATGATGACCTTCTTGCTCATTTCGCCTTCCCCTGGTTGGCGACGGCGTTCATCTTGGCCGCAATCGCCTCCTGGTCGCCGAGGAAGTAGTCCTTGACGAACTTGCCTTCGTCATCGAATTCGAAGACGTAAGGAACGGCCGTGGGGAGATTCAGCGAGATGATATCCTGGTCGGAAATGCCCTTGAGGTATTTGATGATGCCGCGGAGCGAATTGCCGTGGGCGACGACGATGATGTTGTCGTGATTGAGCCGGTCGGGGAAGATGACGTCCTTCCAGTACGGAACGGCGCGGGCAATGGCGTCCTTGAGGCTCTCGGTGCGCGGAATGTCGCTGTCGGCGACGCCGGCGTAACGGGGATCGAGCTTCGCGTTGCGGGGATCGTCCTCGGCAAGCGGAAGCGGAGCCACGTCGTAGCTGCGGCGCCAGATCTTGACCTGCTCGTCGCCGTACTTTTGGGCGGTCTCGGCCTTGTTGAGGCCCTGGAGATTGCCATAGTGCTTCTCGTTGAGGCGCCAGCTCTTCTCCACGGGAATCCAATCGAGGTCCATATTGTCGAGGATGTTGTTGAGGGTCTTGACGGCTCTCTTGAGGTAGGAGGTATACGCCTTCGTGAAGGCGAATCCTTCGGCCTTCAGCAGTTTCCCGGCCTCTTTGGCCTCATTCTCGCCCTTCGGGGTCAAATCCACATCGGTCCATCCGGTAAAACGGTTCTCAAGGTTCCAGGCGCTTTCGCCGTGTCTGACAAGTACGATTCTTTTCATAGTAAAAATTATTTAAAAAATTTCTCGTTTTCAATCTTACAAAATTACATAAATTTTCCGTCATTCCGAACTTGTTTCGGAATCTATTTCTATTTTCAATAAAAATTACCATCTTTGCAATTCAAAGTAGCGTAGTGTGACAACAGACCTTAAATCATTCCTCCAGGACTATACCAAGCCGGAGCTTGCCGACATCGGCAATCTCCTGGGCTACGAGTTGCCCCGGATGAAGACCAAGGCGGGAATGATTTCCGCTCTGGACACCTACCTGCGCACCCGGCCCTCCGAATGGCTCTCGCACTTGATGGAGCGGGATCTTGACCAACTGGAGAGCCTCATAGAAACCGGTCCGGACAAGTACCAGGCCGTCGAATACGCCGACTATCCCTCCACCCTCGAAATCCTCGGCCTCGTGCGGGTCATCGAGGGCGACGAGAATTCCGACTTCAAGCAGATCTGCCTCCCCCGCGCCATCTACGACATCGCGGCCCCGCATATCCGGAAGGTCCGCGCGCGGCGCGAAAAGACCGGCCAGCTGGCCCTGGAGCGGGTCGCGCTCGGCTACCTCAACCTCTACGGCGTGCTCGAATTCGACCAGTTCGTCGACCTGATGTTCGACTACCTGGAAGGCATCCTCGGCACGGATTACGCCCGGATGAAACAGATGCTCTCCGAGAGCCCCGTCCTCAAACTGTTCCGCACGTACGATGAGAACGGCGACGGCGATTACATCTGCTCACCCTGCATCGACAAACTCGAGTATATTCTGGAAGACCGGAAAGAATTCAAGATCACCGAATTCAAGCACTTCACCCCCGAACAGGCCCTGGAGGCGGGTACGGGCGCTCCTTTCTTCACCCCCTGCCTCTCGACGCCGGAAGGCATCGCGCTCGAAAATTCGCTGCGCCGCGCCGGCTACAGCGGCTACGACCTGGTGAAGGAACTCTACGAGGTGTGGATCTGCTCCCAGAGCGACGCCGATTTCGAGGACCTCTTCTACGCCATCGAAAACCGCGCGAATCAGTTCTCTTCCGAGAGCAATTACTATGAGGCGCTCCGGGCGGTGGAGAATTTCGCCAACAGCGTCCCCAAGTGGAGCCTCTGCGGCAAATCAGCCGACGAGACGGGCTGCCTCCGGGTCTCGGCCGACATCGAGGACCCGTACGAAGAGCCGCCGGGAGAGGATATTCCCCTCAAATGGGAAATGCCCAGCCCGACGGTCTCGGCAGGATATCCCCTGCCCTACGGTTTCCCCTTCGGCCTCACCGTTCCGCACGTCGCCAAGGACGACCCCTGCCCGTGCGGCAGCGGTCTCCGCTATGGCCAGTGCCACGGAAAATTCCTATCGTAAGATAAACCTATGCGTCAGTTTTTCGCTGTCGCCGCCGTAGAAATCGACGGTGACGCGACGGTCGCTGACATTGAGTTTGTAGGAGCCGGCGGCCCGGGACACGCTGTAGGCGCGGATGCCGGGGCGGTATTCGTCGAACAGGGCCGATTCGTCCGGGAGTTTCTTGTTCTTTTGGCGGAGAGTACCATAGCTGGCGGCCCCCGTCGAGATCACATCGTACTGAGCGAGCTCCGGCTTCTTCCAGACACTGTTCATCGTCATCTGGGTGATGCGTCCGCCGTCGCCCCTCCAGTCGAGCAGTTCGGTGCGGTGCACGTGGCCGCAGAGAACGATGGCGTTTCGCTGGGCGAATTCTGCGCGAAAATGCCGGCGGGCCTCATCCTCCTTGCCGTGCAGAATCCACCGGCAGGTCTTCGAATCGTACGGGAACACGGGGCCGTGCACGATAATAAAGGTATGGCGGCACCCCTCCGTCTCCTTCAGCAGGGCCTCGATGGTATCATCGTCCGGCGTGTTGAAGTCGATAACGATATAGGCGTCATCGCCGATGGCAAAATCGAAGGTGGTCTTCGCAATCTCCTTTCCGAGTTCCCGGGACATCTGGGCCGACATATAGGCACGGTAGACCTCATCCGCCCCCTCGGTACCCCGCACATCGTGGTTGCCGACGACCGTCACCAGCGGCAGGCTGCCGAATGCTCCCTTGATGACGCCCATTGTATCGTCCAGCATCCTCCGGTGGGTCTCCAGGTTGCCGCAGTCGCCCTGAATCAGATCGCCCATCTGGAAGGCCATCCGGGTATCCCCGTCGACGAGCTCCACGGCCCGCTTCAGCAGGCGCGGGCTGCGGTCGCGCCACATCTCTCCGTTGCGGATGAATTCCGCCCGGTGGACGCGGTCGCGCTCGGGATTAGTCTGGACGTATTCTGCATGATAATAATCGGCCGGCTCCCGGTCGTAATGCGTATCGCCGAGGATAACGACATTGTACTTGCGGTCACCCGCCAATTTTGCTGCACGTTCCCCGGCCCTGGCAACCGGCGTAAAAAAACGCCCGAGCCCCAAAGAGGCCATCCCGGTCGCTCCCCAAAGTAAAAATTCTCGTCTATCCATTAAAAGAAAAATTGATGCGCGGTCTGGGCATTGTCCTTGCCGGTGGTGGAGCCGATCTTGCGGCCCGACGCATCGTAGACGCTGCCGTCGCTGTTGATTTTGCCGAGTTTGCGGCCCGAAGCGTCATAAACGGTACCGTCGCTGTTGACGGTGCCCTGCTTCTGGCCGGTCTTGTTCCAGACGGTGGAACTGCCGGTAGAGCCGGTGGTAATGGAGCCTGTCTTCTGTCCGGTGCCATTGTAGATGGAGCCGTCGCTGCCATATTGCCCCGTCTTCTGACCGGTGGAATTATACACCGAACCATCCTTGTTGACGGTGGTCTGGTGGGTCCCGGTGCTGCTGTAGGTCTTGGCGGGCTGCTGGGTCTGGCCCGATTGCCGGACGGTGCCCTGCGGGGAAATGCCTCCGCCCCGGGTTTCGGTGGTAACACCGTTGACCGTGGTGCGTGTCACCCCGTCGCCGTTGGTAGTGACGGTCGTATGCGTGGTGCCATTACTGGTGGTAACGGTCGTATGCGTAGTACCGCCACTCGTGGTGGTGACCGTCGTATGGGTCGTGCCACCGCCGCTGGTGCTGGTGCTTGTGGAGACGTGAACATTGACCGTCTGCGCACGAAGGCCTCCTGCCAGGAGCAGGCCCACGACAAGAAGGAAGGCAAAACGTTTCATCGTCTGAATCATTTATAGGGCAAATGTATCAAAAGTTCCGGAAAAATCCTACATTTCGGCACGCAAAAACCATTCCAGGCCGGACTCCAGAGGGCGTCAGTCCTTGATTCTCCAATCCCCGTAGAGGTTGTATGAGGCTTCTGCAGGAGCCTGGTATTTTTCATCAAGATTGTAGAAGAGGTCCATCCCGATTTTCTTTTCGAGGTCGTCGACGCTCATCGCGAAATCGGAAATGGCCTTCCTTCCGGTGGGCTCGTTCGGGAAGATAAAGCCGACCGAGGCGTAGGAGCCGTCCTTGCGGCGGGCCAGAAGAGCTTTGAAGAAGGAGGCCGGGACCTTGACGTTATTGCGGCCGATGGTCGCCTTGCCAATCTCATTGGGAACGGGGCCGCAAACCACCCAGACGCTGCCGTAATACTTAGCCTCGTAGCGGGTCTGCTTCTCGATGTCGTTCCAGAGGCCGGCGTTAAGGCCGTGGTTCTGCGGGCAGATGTTGCTCAGGTAGTAGCACTCCTCGAGCGCCTGGCTGCTCCATTTCATATCGCCGGAGGGCGCCATATGGCCGCGGTCCCAGCCCGATCCCTTGTAATCGGAATCGTAGGCCTGCCTCCCCTTAACGGCCGGATCGGGGGTAAATTTCTCCCGCCGGTCGAGGTTGCCCTGCAGCTCGGTCGCCTTCAACTCCCAGGCAACCCAGTTGGGAATACGGTCCTCCTCATTATAGGAAAGCGTGTATCCCATATGCTCGATCAGGGTGGCGTGGTTATCCTCCAGCCAAAACGGAATCTCCAGGCCCGCAAGCGTCTTGTCGGACGGATAAAAATCCGTGCCACGCGGATTGCCCCGCTCCAGCAGCGAGTTACCATCGTCAACCACTCCCTGCTCCGGCTCCTTGAAATACCATCCCAGCGCCACCAACGCCACGACGCCGAGCCCCGCCGCCGTCACTTTTTTCCAGTTTTTCCCAAAATACTTTATCATAATCGAATTTTATTGATAAAACTTATCAGCGCGGTGTCAAGACGGGCGTTGACGGCGAAGTCTTCCGCCGTGGCGCCCTTGGCCTCTGTAAGGCCGCCGCAAAGGTCGATGCCGAGGATCTCGCGGCCGCGGAAGCGCTCCAGGATTTCCAGCAACTCCGCCAGGGTCATCTCGCCCTGCGACCAGTCCGTGCGCGCGTACTCCCGTGAAAGCACGTCTTTATCTATGGATATATATACCGGCAGCATCCCTTCCGTCACCCCAGCCGTCATTCCGGACTTGATCCGGAATCTCTCCCCCCGGGCCGAGCGCCCTTCCGGCCCCGGCCTTTCCACCGCCCGGAGCATCGGGAGGCGCTCCCGGGCCGTGCGGACCCAGCCGCCGCAGGAGAGCAGCCCGTCACCGAAAACGCTCGGCTGGTCATCCGGATGGTTGTCCAGCAAAACCAACTCAAAGGGTCTGTCAATGCGCTCCAAGAAGAAATACGTCAGGTAGTGATAGTCGCCCGTATCGATCCAATGCAGCGGCACGGCGGCGGCAGCGTCAGGGGTGGATATCGCCTCGGCCAGACGCCGGCGGATCTCCTCCGCACTCCCCTCCTCGCAGAAACACATCGTCCCGTCCAAGGAACGGAAATCCAGCACGTCCCAATACACGTTTCGCTCCAACACCGGCGGGAACAGCGCCCGCTCCCGGGAAAATAATCCCGAGAAATCCAGCACGGTTACCGCTATCGTTTTCATAAAAAGTTTTTCAAAAAAAATTTGGGAATTCAAAAAGTATTGCTACCTTTGCAGTCCCTAAATGAAACGAGGGTTTAGCTCAGTTGGTTTAGAGCGCTTGCTTGACAGGCAAGAGGTCAGCAGTTCAAGTCTGCTAATCCTCACCAAAAATCGGAGATGGTTGCACGTCCATCTCCGATTTTTTTTTGCCCACCATCCGACGGGCGTCAGTGGCCGGCCTAGCCCACGGGAGGCCTCCGGACGGGGCGGATGCTGAGACCGCGGAAGCGGAGCTGCCCGTATACCGACTTGCCCTGAGAATTCTCTCCAATCGTATTCAGGTCGTACATCTTTTTCTCGACGGTGTCGAAACGGAAATAGAGCGCCCGTTCGGAGGGCTCATAGCCATACTCAGACAGTGTGGAGCTCCAATAAAGACCCTCAACATCCCGCCGGAGGATATCCTTGCCTTCCATCACATAGCCGGCCGCCGGGAGAAATAGGGTTGCGCCAGTATCGAGATACTTGATTTTAAGACCGCCGGTCACGTATTCCCATTTGTAGTGCTTCTTGTTGGCCGAAGTCGCAATCAATTCTCCCCACTCATCCTCGGTCGGAATGTGCCAGGAGGACCCCAGAGCCATTGTCGCCGCGTCATCTGACGGCTCCAGGACTGTTTTATTATCCGCCGGACCGTAGGGGTTCAGAGCGTCTTCCAAAACATATTTGGTGATTTCGGTAAAACGGTCCGTGACCCCCTTGCCGTACTTATAGGAACCGTTACCGATATTGAAGAATGTCTTGGTCTCCGTTTCGCCCCAGGCGAAGAGATTGCCGGGATCCTGTGGATTGGTCGTGCCGAGATTGCAGGAAGCCCAGCACACGGAGAGCCCGAGATTGACATATCCGGCCCCTTCATAATCTTCCCATTTCTCCGGCTTGTCTTTCTTGCAGCCGATGATCAGCAGCACGGAAAGTGCCGTCAGTCCCCCAAAAAGAATCCTTTTCATAAGCGTCATTGATTTGGTTTTGAACAAATGTAAGGTTTTTTTTGTATTTTTGCAACGAATTGAAATAGCAGATGCCTGAATATTCAGATAAACTAATATACCTTACAATGAAAAAGATTCACATTCTCTGCGCGGCCGCGGCCGCTCTCGTGATGACGACGTCCTGCGAAGAGCTCGCCAACATCATCGCCACCACCCCCAATTTTTCCGTCACCGACGAAGTCTATGACGGCCAGACCCAGCAGCTCCAGAAACTCGGCACCTGCAAATACGCCTGGACGACCGACTCCCCCTCGATCGTAACGTTCAAGGATGAGGAAGAAGGTTCGAAGGTCATCACCTACGCGACTTTCAAGCTCACCGCCGCCACCAAACCCGTGAAAGTCTCCATCACGGCCAAGAATGCCGAAGACGAGTCCGTCGACCCTGTCACGAACAGCACCACCGTCCGCATCTGGACCGTCCACTTCTTCAAGAATAACGGCGGGGACAAGTGGGAGGAACTTCCCGGCCATAACAACCCTACCGTCAACGAAGCCGGAACCTACCGTGCCCAGATGGTCGCTATGCAGGACGACAACTCCTGGGAGAGAGTAAGCGTCATCAACTACAAATTCTCCCTCACCGGCGGAGCGGAAAACGGTAACCTCAAATGGAGCACCGCGGGGTCAAACGACGTCGCGGTGGGCGACACCTACGCCAATTTCACCGTCTCGACAAAAGGCACATACACCTTCCAGGCGACACTGGGCGATGTCACCCGTGTAGGCGTCTTAAAGTACCAATAAGCTGAGACTTGCTGAACGAAACAAGCGCCTTGTGCCGGAGCGGTACAAGGCGCTTTTCATTGCAAGGCTGGTCGCTACTTGTTGGGCGTCTCCCAAACTTTCGTACGGGCGCAGCGGACCATCACGTGCTCCGATCCCGCGGCGAGGCGGAAATCGCCTTCCTCCAGCCGCCAGAGGCCGTCGTAGCCGACAAAGGCCAGGTCGTCCGCAGGCAGTTTCAGTTCCACGACCTTGCTCTCTCCGGGGGCAAGGTCGATTTTATCGAAGGCGCGAAGTCGGCGGTTGTCCGGCACCAGGCTCGCAACGAGGTCGCTGGAGAAGAGCAGGACGCTCTCCTTGCCCGCCACAGTTCCGGTGTTGGTCACTTTGACCGACACGGTAAGAATGTCGCCGGAGGCGAATTCCGTCTTGTCGACAGACATATCGCTGTAGGCGAATGTCGTGTAGCTGAGGCCATCGCCGAAGCGCCACTGCACCTCCATTTTGGCATCGTAGTCGTACATTCCACCCATCGTCTTGACAAGTTCGGAGACTTTGTAATCGTAGGTGTGGAGATCGTTGACGGCGCGGGGATAAGTGAAGGGCAGTTTGCCGCTGAAATTCGCGTCACCGCTGAGGAGTTCCGCGAGGGCGTCGCCGCCGAAATTGCCAGGCAGCATCACGTCCACTACCGCCTTTGCCAGCGGCTCAATGCCGCTTAAAACACGCGGACGGCCCTCATTGAGAATCAGCACGATAGGCTTTCCTGTTTGATATAGCGCTTTAACCAGATTCCGCTGGTTTTCCGAGAGGGTCAGATCGTCGAGATTGCCGGGCGATTCACAATAGGAATTCTCGCCGACGCAGGCGACGATGACGTCCGCCTGACGGGCGGCCGCGACGGCTGCCGGGATCTCGGGTGAGAGCTCCTCGTACCATTTGCCGGCCTCATTGAACGCCACGCCCGGGACATACCGGACATTCGCCGCGCCGAATTTGGCGGCGAGGGCTTCGAAGATCGTGTTGTAGCTTTCCGTAAATTCGTCCACTTTCGAGCCCTGCCAGGTATAGTTCCAGCCACCGCCGAGGGTACGCATTGAGTTGCCGCAAGGGCCCGTCACCAGAATGCGCGTCCCCTGGGCAAGAGGCAGGATTCCATCCTCATTTTTGAGCAGCACCTCGCTCTCAATAGCAGCCTGCTTGGCAGCCGCAATGAAGTCTTCGCGATATAACTCATAACCACTTGTATCCCAGGTAGGTTCGTCAAATAGATTCAAGCGATACTTGAGGCGCAAAATCCGCCGTACTGCATCGTCAATCCGGGACATCGGAACGAGTCCGTCCTCCACGGCTTTTTTCAGATCGGCACAGCAGGCGACATCGTACGGATCCATAATCATATCGATGCCGGCGTTGACCGCCAGGGCCAGGGCGTTCACCTTGTCCTCAGCCACGCGCTCCCGCTTGTAGAGGTTGTTGACATCCGCCCAGTCGGTGATGATCATACCGTCCCAGCCGAGGTCTTCCTTGAGCCACCCGGTGAGCAGTTCGCGATTGGCATGGACCGGAAGCCCGTTGATGGAAGCCGAGTTGACCATCAAGGAAAGCGCACCTGCCTCAATACTTTCTTTGAAGGGATGGAAATACCTCTCCCTCAGCTCATTATAGGGAACGTATGCAGGGGTTCGATCCTTGCCGGAAAGCGGCACGCCGTAGGCCATATAATGCTTGATGCTGGTGGCGACGTGCTCTTTGTCAATATGGTTCGGATCCTCCCCCTGGTCGGCAAGAACAAGCACGCGGGACATCTCGCCCGAGAGGTAGGGGTCCTCTCCCCAACTCTCCCAATGACGGGACCAGCAGGCGTTGCGCCCGAGATCCATCACCGGCGAGAACACCCAGGGCACAAGGGCCGCACGGGATTCGTAGCCAATCGCCGTTCCCATCGCCCGAACCGCCTCCCGGTTGAAAGTCGCCGCCATCCCGATTTCCTGCGGGAAGAGCGTCCCTTCGTCGAGATAGCTGGCGCCGTGGATCATATCCAGCCCGTAGAGACAAGGGATGCCCAACTCGCGCATCGAGACGCGCTGCATCTCCCGCACAAGATCCGCCGTAGCGGCCGCAGGATTGGCTTTATTGCGCGCCACATTGAGGATGGAGCCAACCCGGTAGGTGCCAATGACGGTGTTGAGCTTATTGGTATCGATCTTCGCGAGCGACTCGTCCAGGATGTTGGTGATCGCAAGCTGGACCATCTGGCCGATCTTGTCGTCAAGGGTCATCCCGGAGAGGGTCGCCTCAACCTTCCGCTCAATCTCCGCATCCCGCACAATGGCGGTCCGACCTGCCCTCCCACACGAAACAGCGGCCGCCAAAACGGCGGCCGCTGCCACAAAAAACTTTGAAAGCCGCATAACGACTAGTACGTTACAACAGCTTCAAGGGCCTTGGCGTCGTCGATGTATTTCTGCAGTTCGGCGGCAGTGGGGACCCTCTTGGTCAGGTGCTTAGCCTCATTGACCTCGAGCATCTTGGCAGCCAGGTTCTCGGCGTTGCGGTGCTGGAGCTCCTTGACGGTGTCGACGCCGGCGGCCTCAAGCAGTTCGGAGAACTGAGGGCCTACGCCATTGACGCGGAAAAGGTCGGCGTGGTTGACCCAGGTGAGGATGCGGCCGTGATCGATGCCGGTCGCTTCTTCAAGCGCCTTGCGGCCTTTGGGATCCTTGCCTTTCTCAAGCAGCTGGTCTACGGTGACGATACCTGCAGCGACGAGTTTCTCTGCATACACGGGGCCGATGCCCTGAATGTCGATGATTTTATAAGTCATAATGGTAAAAATTAAAAGTTTTCCAACCTCAAATATAGAAAAAATTGCTTATATACGCAATATTTCGGGGATTTTTTTTATATTTGCAGTCGATGGATACTTTCGAACTGGACCGGGACAAGATTTACTTCTCCGAAGACAAACTCACGCTGGACACCGATGAGGGGCCCGTGACCCGCAGCATCGGAGCCTGGCTCAATGCCGATCCCGTCCGGATTCACCAGATGGTCATCCGTGAAAAAGTCCTCCAGGTCGACCAGGTCGAAGTATTCAATCCCCTTGTCAGCAAGCTTCGCCGGGCCGATCCCGCCTATTACAAGCGGATTATGGGCCTTCGCGTGACCATCGATTTCCCCGGATTCGGCACCGACATCGAGGCCAAAATCCCCTTCGACAACGATCCCATCGCCTTCTACAAATGGTGGCGCAAAGGCAAGCATGAGGAGACCGTCTACCTCTCCCCTGCCAACCAGTTCCGCCTGTTCCAGAAAGTATCCCTGATGGATCCCAAGGTGATGCTCAAAAAGGACATCGATTTCGTCAAAAATTTCTAATTCCCCCGCAGTATGGGCCAGAAATTCACCGTGGACCGTGACGACACGCTCCTCAATTTCCTCTATAGGATGTTCCCCCTCCAGGGCAAGACCGGCGTCAAGAAGGTCCTCGCCAGCGGACAGGTCACCATTGCCGGCGCATCCGTCACCGCCTTCGACCACCCGCTCCGTAAGGGCGACACCGTCGTTATCCTTCCTAAAGAGGTCTCCATCGCCCGCAAGGTCCGCAGCAACGCGGCCGACTCGCTCTCCAGGGCCGGCGTCAGCATCGCTTACGAGGACGCACATCTGCTTGTGGTTGATAAGCCTTCCGGCCTTCTGACCGTCTCCACCGGCAGGGGTAAGGTCGGGAAAGAGCTCGACAAGCGGGAAAAGACCCTGTACGCCCTCCTGAACGACTATATCAAGAAAAGCGCGGCAGTGGACCGCAAGGAAGCCATCGCCTCCGGAGGGAGCATCGACCGCGCGACCAAGAAAGTCTGGATCGTCCACCGCCTCGATAAAGGCACCTCCGGACTGGTCCTCTTCGCCAAGGACGAGCGCACCAAGGACCTCCTCCAGAGCAAATGGAAGGAGCTTGTCCTCGAACGGACCTACACGGCCTTCGTGGAAGGCTGCCCCGAGCCGGAAAAAGGATCCGTCCAGAGCTGGCTCCTCGAGCATCCCAAGTCACTCAAGATGCATTCCTATCCGGAGCCCGTCAAGGATGCGCAGCTCGCCATCACCCATTACAAGACCCTCCGGCATATCTATCGCCGGAGCAAAATCCTATACACCCAACTGGAATTCTCCCTCCAGACCGGTCGTAAGAACCAGATCCGCGTCCACGCGGCCGACCTCGGACATCCAATCGCCGGCGACGAGAAATACGGGGCGGAGACCAATCCCGCCGGCCGCCTCGCCCTCCACGCCGCGACGCTGGTCTTCCGCAATCCGTACGGCAAAGACATCATCCGGCTCAAGAGTCCCGTTCCGGAAGATCTCGGCGTCTTTGAAAGGGCGCTGTCAGAAACGCTGCGCTGAGCGGAGCGTAAATGTCTCCGGCAACGGCATCCC